>JAEEGL015501315.1_pt1 | contig 27196 bp, 21 predicted proteins | sample 9134231 | NCBI WGS metagenome assembly JAEEGL01 (sample SAMN16246548, study PRJNA631951) | gut metagenome | biome: gut microbiome; feature: rumen; material: fiber-attached | host: Bos | place: Iran: Karaj | collected 2018-10 | reverse complement strand
GAGCTTATCAGAAGAAAGCTTGGAAAAGATGCACATGCCATGACCATCACCCTTCTTACCGATTCTCAGGGAAAGAAGATGGGAAAGACCGCAGGAAACGCAGTATGGCTTGATGCAAACAAGACCACTCCTTACGAGTTCTACCAGTACTGGAGAAATGTCTCCGATGCAGACGTTCTCAAATGCATCCGCATGCTTACATTCCTTCCTATTGAACAGATCGAAGAGATGGATAAATGGGAGGGCAGCCAGCTCAACGAGGCTAAAACTATTCTCGCAAGAGAACTTACCACCCTCGTTCACGGCGAAGAAGAAGCAAAGAAGGCTGAGGCAGGTGCACAGGCTCTCTTCGGAGGAAGCGGCAGTGCCGGTGACATCCCTTCGGTATCGCTTAAGGACGATGACTTCAAAGACGGCAAGATCGACATTCTCCAGATCCTTGTATCCAGCGGCCTTTGCCCTTCAAGAAGCGATGCAAGACGAAATGTCGAACAGGGCGGCGTTACCGTAAACGACGAAAAGGTCACCGATATCAAAACCGAATACGACAAATCCGCCTTCGAGGGCGACGGTCTCCTCATCAAACGTGGTAAGAAAAACTTCAAGAAGGTAGTTGTATAAATACAATAGATTTTTTGATAGATCCAATTTATTTGTTGACGTCTATAATCGTCTAAAAAACAATCAATTCTTCTTGTGTTTACAGTAAACAGGCATATTGACGCAAAAGCGTTTTTTCCGTAAGCAAAGACCTTAGGAAAAAATGCTTTTGTGGCGATATAGCCGTCACTAAGTTAAAATATAATAACCTGTGATATAGCCGTCACTTAGAAAAATACAGTTGTGGTGATATAGCCGTCACTAAGTAAGTTTAAAGCATTTTAATGTTTCATTCGGAGGGTATATGGCAAAAGAGGGTTATCTGGAAAAACTTGATAAGGTGTACGATTGCGTGCGTTCGAAGACGGACATCGTTCCGCGCGTCGGACTTGTTCTCGGTTCGGGACTTGGCGAGTTCGCTAAGAAAATCAATGTACTTTTTGAATTACCTTACAGCGAAATCGAAGGTTTCCCCGTATCGACCGTTCCGGGCCATGACGGAAAATTTATCTTTGGCAGTCTGGGGGATGTTCCGATAGTCTGCATGAAAGGAAGAGTGCATTACTACGAGGGTTATGAGGTTTCCGATGTTGTACTTCCCATTAGGCTTATGATAAAGTTGGGTATAAAAACCTTGTTCCTTACAAATGCCGCAGGAGGCCTTAAGGATGGAATGAGCGCCGGAGATCTGATGCTCATCACAGATCATATTTCCGTATTTGCACCAAATCCGCTTATTGGTCCGAATGATTCCGAGATCGGCCCAAGATTCCCGGATATGACGGAGGTTTATAACGTCAAGATCCGTGAAAGGATCTTAGAACTTGCATATGAGAATGATATCCATTTGGAAACAGGTGTTTACTGCCAGCTTACCGGCCCGACATATGAGACACCCGCAGAGATAAGGATGCTTAAGACCTTAGGCGTTGATGCCGTAGGAATGAGCACGGTTGTCGAAGCAATCGCCGCAAGGCATATGGGAGTTAATGTATGCGGAATTTCCTGCATCTGTAATCTTGCTGCCGGAATTTCTAAGAATCCCCTTTCACATACTGAAGTTCAGGCTGCGGCAGATCAGGCAGCGCCACGGTTTACAAGACTTGTTTCCGAAGTTATAAAGGCTTTATAGGAGATAACCAATGGATAATAAAGCGGGGATATCGGATAAAGAACTTATTAAGTGGGCTTTTGTTGCTGCGAAATATGCTTATGCGCCATATTCGGGATTTCATGTGGGTGCGGCATTAAGGACATTATCCAATGGCATTTACCTCGGAAGCAATATAGAAAATGCTTCCTACGGTGCAAGTAACTGTGCCGAGCGTACTGCGATTTTTAAGGCTGTAAGTGACGGAATAAGAGATTTTGAAGCAATCGCTATTGTTGGATATAAGGAGGGCGAGGAGCCTTCTTCCTACGCATTTCCCTGCGGAATCTGCAGACAGGTTATGAGTGAATTCTGCAATAAGGATTTTCGGATAATTGTCGGAAAGTCTGAAGATGATTACAGGATATATACTCTTGAGCAGCTTCTGCCCGAAAGCTTTGGGGCGGAAAATCTTTAAAAACGGTATTGATTTCATGTTACCTTTTTTGATCATAATATCTGTAATATTGATAGTGCTTATTATACGGGGCGTTTTTCTTTCAAGAAAAAAACGCCTCGCTCTTTATGATTCATTTATTTCTGATTTCGGAAAGAAAAGAAAGAAGCAGTATTATTCAGGAAAAGCTCACAGAAGGGCAATCTTAGACAGATTTACATGTGAATGTCCGATAGATGATATCACATGGAACGATCTTGATATGGAATCTGTTTTTGAGCGGATCGACAGATGTAAGTCGGCGATCGGTGAGGAATATCTTTATTATCTTTTGCATAATGTTTCTTCCGTAAAAGACGAAGCCGGTCTTGAGACCCTTGAAACCCTTGAGAACCTTGAGACTATGGTAAGCGCATTTTCCGGGGACGAGAAGACGAGAACGGATCTTTTGATGTCATTAAATCGTCTTGGATATATCAAAAATCTTTCACCCTTTGATTATCTTGACAGCCTGACCGGCGGAAAGGCAAAGTCACCTGTTAAGCATATCCTGCTTGATATTCTTTTTATTCCCGCAATTGCGCTTATTTTTTTCAAACCGTTATTTGGGGGTATTGCGGTATTTATCGTAATCGTCATAAATATTCTTTTATATTTCAGAGAAAAAAGCGTTTTGGGCGGAATATCTCAGAGTATCGGATTTCTTATAAGGCTTTCCGATGAGGGATGTAAGCTCTCGGAAAAAGATTATCCCTGTATCAATGAAGATATATCAAAGCTTCGTGAAAACGAAAAGCTCTTGAAGGAACTTAGAAGAGGGGGCAGATATCTCTCGGTTTCCGGACAAAGCATTAATTCTACTTCCGGAGGTCCCGCCGAGATACTTCTCACCTATGTCAATATGGTTTTTCATATAGATCTGATCCAGTATTCCCTGCTGCTTGGAAAGCTATCGGGGAAGAAAAAGATCATGGAAGACCTTTTGCTTCTTTTCGGAAGGATAGATGCTGCAATCAGTATTGCTGATTTCAGAGCTTCACTTGGAGATAACTGGTGTAAGCCTTCGTTTAATATGTTTGATGGGAGTGACAGAAAATCGCTTAGCCTAAAGCTTGATAATGGCTGCCATCCCATGATTGATGAGCCTGTTCCCAACAGTATCAGCGTATCCCAGGGCGTTCTTCTTACGGGTTCAAATGCGTCGGGAAAATCCACATTTTTGCGTATGGTCGCAATAAACGCGATTTTAGCTCAGACAATCGGAACAGTCTGTGCTTCGGAATATAAAGCTCCGAAATTCCATATTTTCTCATCTATTGCCTTAAAGGATGATCTCGCAGGCAAAGAGAGCTATTTCATGGTCGAGATAAGATCCGTTAAGAGAATAATAGATACGGACTGCAGTAAAGTCCCGGTTCTCTGTTTTATCGATGAAGTGCTTAGGGGAACCAATACTGTTGAAAGAATCAGTGCATCTGATGCGCTTTTAAAATATTTTGCCCGGAGAAATATCCTTTGCTTTGCGGCAACCCACGACGGAGAGCTTGCGGATCTTTTGGAGGATACTTTTGACAATTACCATTTTGGTGAGGATATAAGCGAGACGGATGTGAAATTTGATTATAAGCTTCAAAAGGGCAAGGCATCAACGAGAAATGCGATCAAACTCCTTGAAGTTTTCGGCTATCCCCCGGAGATAGTGTCGGAGTCCGAAAAAATGGCTCGTAAACTTGACGCAAAAGAGTAAAAATACTATAATATTAATGTATGTTGTAACTTTTTTGAGTACAATTTTTTTCCTTTCAGGAGGGTTTGAAAATTGGTTAATTTCGCTGCGTTTTTCAATGAGTTCTTAGGATATATCATCACCCTTATCATCATTCTTGTTGTTGCCGCTGCAGGTTTTATCGTTGGCTTTTTCTTAAGAAAGAAGCTTGATAAGAATAAGCCCGCAGAGGAAGAAAAGAAGGATACTACTAACAGCGGTGCAGATAAGAAACTCGTAGTCTGATCCGGTTTAATGCTCTTTCCGACTTTTTTCGGGAAGAGCTTTATTTACTTTATAGGGATATGCTATGTATTATTTCAGAGGTTAACTATGGCTAAAACTTCCGGACAGAAAACAAAAATAATACTTATACTGAATTATCTGGAGAAGCATACCGATGAAAATCATTCGGTCTCTACAGCCCAGATACAGGATATGCTTTCAGAGAGCGGTATCACAGCAGACAGGAAAACTCTATATTCCGACATTAAATGTCTTACGGATATGGGTTATGAGATAGAGCAGGAACCTACGAGAAACGGCGGTGGATGGAAACTGTTATCCCGTAAATTTGAGCTTGCCGAACTGAAGCTCTTAGTTGATGCCGTTCAGTCCTCAAGATTTATTACCACAAAAAAATCCAGGGAACTGATAAAAAAACTGGGTTCGCTCGTCAGTGATCATGATGCGCTTAAGCTTAACAGGCAGGTCTATGTTGCCAGCCGCATCAAATCTGAAAATGAATCTATTTTTTATATAGTTGACGCGATACACAGGGCTATACAGGATAATAAAAAGATTTCTTTCACATACCTTTTCTGGAACACTCAGAAGGAACTTGTTCCTAAGGGAAAGGAAAAAAGGATAATCAGTCCATGGGCTCTTATCTGGAATGATGAGAATTATTATATGGTCGCCTATGACAGCGAGGCTGAAAAATTCAAGCATTTCAGAGTGGATAAAATGTCAAAGGTCAGCATTTCCGACGAAAAGCGGGAAGGTGCAATTCAGTTTAATAAATTTGATCTTGGAAAATACGCAGACAGTACTTTTGGCATGATGGGCGGGGAACAGCAGAATATTGTTCTGGAGTTTTCCGAGAATATAGTCGGAGTCGTAATAGATCGTTTTGGTAAAGACGTCACTCTGATATCTGCCGGAAACGGTAAATACAAGCTGCGTACCAAAGTGGTAATAAGCAGTCAGTTTTTCGGATGGCTCAGCGGACTGGGGACGGATTGCGTTATTGAGTCCCCCGATGAAATAAAAGAGGACTATCTGAACTGGCTTAAAAAGATCATTGCGGTCAATGAAAATAAATAAAAGTCTGAAAGGATTTGCATTAAGATGAATATCGAATTTGCCGAGAGGATGAAGGATTACGAGGAGGGTATATTCCAGGTCCTCAATGAAAAGAAGCTCGAAAAGGAAAAGACAGGGGCAAAAGTATATAATTTTTCAGTCGGAACGCCGGATTTCAGGCCTCCGCAGCATATTATCGATGCATTTTGCGAAGCGGCAAAAAAGCCGGAGAATTATAAATACTCATTGAGGGATATTCCGGAGCTTACAGATGCGGTCATTACCAGATACAGGAAAAGATACGGAGTCAGTCTTTCTGCCGATGAGGTAATGAGTGTTTACGGCTCACAGGAGGGAATTACTCATATAGCATTTACGATAGTAAATCCGGGTGATATAGTTCTCGTACCGGATCCGGGTTACCCGATTTTTTCTATAGGACCTTCATTAGCCGGTGCTAAGCTTGTTCAGTATAAGCTATACAAAGAAAAAGGATATTTGCCGGATCTACATGAAATTGCCCGGAATCACGGGAAAAATGCTCCTGCGGGGCAAAAGGCAAAAGCAATTATTGTTTCTTATCCGCTTAATCCCGTCTGCAAATGTGCTCCGGATTCTTTCTACGAAGAGCTTATTTCATGGGCAAAGGATAACGGGATATTTGTCATTCACGACAATGCATATTCCGATATCGTATACGACGGGAAGACCGGCAGATCGATACTTTCATACGAGGGCGCAAAGGAGGTTTGCGTAGAATTTTATTCTCTCTCCAAATCCTTTAATTATACCGGTGCAAGAATGTCTTTTGTTGTGGGCAATTCGGAGTTTATCAAGGTTTTCAGAAGATTCCGCTCACAGATAGATTACGGTATTTTCCTTCCAGTACAGTACGGCGCGATAGCTGCTCTCACCGGTTCCGACGAATGTGTATTTGAGCAGTGCAGGGAGTATGAAGAAAGAAGAAATTCTCTCTGCGATGGCCTCAGCAATATAGGCTGGCCTTTTGAAAGAAGCCAGGGCACCATGTTTGCATGGACGCAGATTCCCGCAAAGTATGGAGATCAGGATGTTGATTTTGTTATGGATCTTTTCGATAAGACAGGAGTGCTCTGTACCCCGGGAAGCAGCTTTGGAACTCTTGGTAAAGGCCATGTGAGATTTGCACTTGTTCTTCCCACAGATGTAATTAATGAGGCTGTTTCAGTAATAGACAGGAGCGGAATATTAAAGTAAGATTCTATGGATTATATGTTCTGAAAGGAATTTTAAATGATATTCAAAACTGCAAAACAGGTCTATGTGATCAAAAAAGACGGCACGAAAGTCCCTTTTGATGTACAGAAGGTGATCAATGCCGTTCAGAAGAGTGCTTATCGCGCTATGGTGACTTTTTCCGAAGAGGATAAGGAAAATATCTGCAAATATGTTATCAAGAGAGTTGATGACAGTGGGGATACCGAAATACACATTCCCCTGATGCACAATATCGTTGAGGGAGCACTTGAATCCGTGAACCCGCTTGTTGCAAAAAGCTATCGCGATTATCGCAATTACAAGCAGGATTTTATCCATATGCTCGACGATGTCTATCGCAAGAGTCAGTCGATCATGTATATCGGTGACAAGGAAAACTCCAATACCGATTCGGCTCTTGTCTCAACAAGAAGAAGCCTGATCTTTAATGAGCTAAACCGACAGCTGTACCAGAAATTTTTTATGACCCAGGAGGAGATCCAGGCAAATAATGACGGCTATATCTATATTCATGATATGTCTGCCAGACGAGACACCATGAACTGCTGTCTTTTTGATATCGAGAATGTATTAAACGGCGGCTTTGAAATGGGTAATGTCTGGTATAATGAGCCAAAGACTCTTGATGTTGCATTCGATGTAATGGGAGATATCATTTTATCTGCCGCAAGCCAGCAGTACGGCGGTTTTACTATATCCTGCGTTGATAAAATATTAAAACCCTATGCCGAGAAATCCTTTACAAAGTATTACAAGAAATATCAGAGTCTCGGTATTGATGATGAGCTGGCGGATAAAACTGCCCTTGCAGACATCTCAAAGGAATTTGAACAGGGCTTTCAGGGCTGGGAATATAAATTTAATACGGTTGCATCAAGCAGGGGAGACTATCCCTTTATCACTATGACGATCGGACTTGGACAGAGCAGATTTGAGAAGCTTGCCGCCATTACCATGCTTAATGTAAGAAAGCTTGGACAGGGAAAAAAAGGCTTTAAGAAACCTGTGCTTTTCCCGAAGATCGTTTTTCTATATGACGAAAAGCTTCACGGAAAGGGATGTCCGCTGGAAGATGTTTTTGAGGCAGGCGTAGAATGTTCATCCAGGTCGATGTATCCCGACTGGCTTTCACTTACCGGAGAAGGATACGTTCCGTCGATATATAAAAAATATGGTCAGGTTATCTCTCCCATGGGCTGCAGGGCTTTTCTTTCTCCCTTCTTTAAAAGGGGCGGAATGCATCCTGCGGATGATAATGATGAACCCGTATTTGTCGGAAGATTCAATATCGGAGTAGTATCCCTTCATCTTCCTATGATCCTTGCCAAAGCAAGAAAAGAAAATAAGGATTTCTACGATATTCTGGATTATTATCTCGAGATGATAAGACAGATCCATATAAGGACTTATGCATATTTGGGTGAGATGACAGCTTCTACGAACCCGCTTGCTTACTGTGAGGGAGGTTTTTACGGCGGAAAGCTCGGGCTTCACGATAAGATAAAGCCTATATTAAAAGTAGCAACTGCGTCTTTTGGCATAACTGCGCTGAATGAACTACAGGAACTTTACAATGGGAAATCCCTTGTGGAAGACGGAGAATTTGCGCTTGAAGTCATGAAGCATATCAACGAAAAGGTCGCTGAGTTCAAGGAGGCAGACGGTAATCTGTATGCAATTTACGGCACTCCTGCGGAAAATCTGTGCGGACTTCAGGTTACTCAATTCAGAAATCTCTACGGAATAATCGAGGGAGTATCCGACAGGCCCTATGTTTCCAACAGCTTTCACTGCCATGTCTCAGAGGATATTACACCGATCGAAAAACAGGATTACGAGAAGCGCTTCTGGGATTATTTTAACGGCGGAAAGATCCAGTATGTGAAATATCCTATCAGCTATAATTATGAGGCTATCCGCACTCTTATCAGGCGTGCGATGGATATGGGCTTCTATGAGGGTGTTAACATGTCACTTGCGTACTGTGATGACTGCGGTCATGAAGAACTCGAGATGGATGTATGCCCAAAATGCGGAAGCCGCAATCTTACCAAGATTGATCGTATGAACGGATATCTGTCCTATTCGAGAGTACACGGTGATACAAGACTTAACAGCGCCAAAATGGCAGAGATCGCAGACAGGAGGTCGATGTAGGATCGCAGATATTTTAGCGAAGCGATCTGTGGCAGATTATAAAATGAGATATCATGATATTACAAAAGATGATATGAAGAACGGAGACGGCCTGAGGGCTGTACTTTGGGTTTCCGGATGTGAACATGCCTGCCCCGGCTGTCAGAACCCGGTCACATGGAATCCCGAAGACGGACTTTTATTTGACGAAAAGGCCAGGGAAGAATTGTTTGAGATACTTGGCAGGGACTATATAAGCGGACTTACTCTTTCAGGTGGGGATCCTTTATATCCCGGAAACAGGGAGGATATTCTTTCTTTGCTTAAAGAGGTTAAGGAGGCCTTTCCGGATAAGACGGTATGGTGTTATACCGGATATTTATATGATGATGTTAAGAGCCTTCCCCATATGGAGTATATTGATGTTCTTGTCGACGGAAAATATGTGGAGGCTCTTGCAGATAAGCAGTATAAATGGGCCGGAAGCACAAATCAGAAGGTTTATGATCTGCACAGTAAAACAGTGATTATTTGAAGAGGTGAAATATGAGAGCAGCGGCAAAATTTGAAAAGGTGTCATTTGAGCAGTTTAAAGCGGGAATGGAGGATTATAATTTTACGGAAAATGAGATCCGTGAAATGTACAAGAATATTCAGCTCCCCAAGAGAGCTACAAAAGGAAGTGCGGGATATGATGTACATACGCCGTTTGCATTTACCCTTAAACCCGGTGAAACTATCAAAATCCCTACCGGAGTAAGATGCAGAATGGATGAAGATGTAGTCCTGTTTATTTATCCGAGAAGCGGTCTCGGCTTTAAGTTCCGTCTGCAGCTTAACAATACTGTCGGCGTGATCGACAGCGATTACTATGGCTCTGATAACGAGGGACATATTTTTGTTAAGATCACTAATGATTCCAATGAAGGAAAAACTGTTGAAATACCTGAAGGCGGAGCTTTTGCCCAGGGAATATTTACCGAGTATCTCATTACCGAGGATGACGATGCCGAGGGAGTTAGAAACGGCGGATTCGGAAGCACGTCATAATAAAAGAGATCAGTATATCGGAGGAGCCTTTATATGAAAGAAAAATTGATCGGTTTATTAAGATACGGTATTTTATCAGTTTTTATCTGCTTTGCCTTTTCAACTGCCGGTATCAGCAGTTTTGCTGGAAATAATGAGGCCGGTACTATATATTCTTATGAGGGGCAGGAATACTTTGATCCCCTTGACTGCAGATCTCTTTTGGAGGTTTACTCGCAGGTGCCTTCTCCCAAGGCGCTTGACAGATCTGAGATCACATGGTTCTGGAGCTACAGCGGACGAAATCAGGACGATATGATGAGAGATTACGAGGCTGCTGTAAATAATATCCTCAAACAGATAGATCCGGGCTGGACGGATCTTGAGAAGGTTATTTTTCTTCATGACTATATCTGCGATACCACAAATTATTCCTTTGATGAAGACGGAAATACAATATCCGGCGGTATCACACAGACAGCCTATGCCTGCCTTGTAGATCACTCCTGCGTATGTGACGGATATGCCAGAGCCTTTTATGATGTGGCAAACAGAGCGGGAGTAAGAGCATATTATGTAATGAGCGATCAGATGAATCATGCCTGGAATATGGTTGAGATCAACGGCAAGCATTTTTATCTTGATCTTACATGGGACGGCTCTTATGATGAGACTAAGCATAAGTATTTCCTGAAGAGCTACAGTGCAATGGAAGGTCATCAGTATACCGATATCTATATTCCCGATTATTCCGATCTTTACAACATAAAAAAGAATTATATCTACGGAAAATACAACGACAGAGATTATGACAATGCTCTGTGGACCAGAATGGATTCTTCGCTTATCATGTTTCCGGGCTGCAGATTTATCTACATAGACAGCTTTAAGGCATATATGGCGACAAATCCTTTTAAGGCATTTTTGTTCACCACCAAATCTGTCGACAGTAAGTATGATTATTCAAAGGAACAGCTTACTGATATCGTAAAAGTCGGTAACAACTTATTTGCAAGCGGAACGGGCGGTATTTTTATCTGTGAACCCGATATTGATAATAAGATACTGTATTTGGATACGATCTATTCAACTTCAAATGCTGCAGTACGTCATTATATTACAAACCTTAAAGTAGAAGGCAATAAGATGTATTATGACGTAAAATACTGGTACAATGAAGGAACGGACAGAACGGAATCCATTGATATAGGTGAGTATTTAAGTTCCGGCAAATACAAATATGATTATTCCGGAAGTGAAACCTTCATACAGGGATACAATTGTGTATGGAATACGGTTAACGGAAAGTCCTACTGGTATGAGAACGGTATAAAGCAGGGGACCTATGATGATGCAGCCGGCGTTATGGGCGACGGAACCATCAGGGGACGTGAGATTTATGATCCGGCTTCAGACGGCTGGTACTGGCTTGATTCGGTATATTTCGGTGCAAAGGCTGTAAACAAGGAAGTATGGATACCTTATATCTTCCAGAATGAATCAGATATGAATCTTTCCGAAATGCAGAATGTATCGTCAAACTCTGATGGCGGAATGGATGGACTCGGAAATGTTGTATATAATGCCATGCTTTACGGTACAGGCAAGTGGGTTCGCTATGATGAAGACGGCAAAATGTTTAAGGGCTGGGTAACCATCACCGGAAGTCTTGCATCTCTTTATCCCGCGCAGAAGGGAAATACGTATTATTACGATAACCAGACAGGACTTATGGCTAAGGGATACATTAAGATAAACGGAAAAACATATCATTTTGATGAAACAAGCGGAGTACTTCTTAATTGACAGTTTGAATGCTTCAATCACCGGTCTCAATGATATTTTTATTCATTAAGGTCATGGGTATTTGTTTTTTTCGGATAATTATGATATATTTTTACGGGTTAAAAATCTTTCTTTTGGAGGAAAACGTAAATGTGGAAACTTTTAACTGACAGCTCCGCCGATCTTCCCAGAAGCTATTACGAGGAGAATGACATCGGAGTTATCAACCTCTCATGTTATATTGACGGAAAAATAATATGGGGAAAGGATAAGGATATTGAACCGTCTGAATTCTATCAGATGATGAGAGACGGTGCAAAGCCCACCACATCACAGGTAAATCCCCAGGAAGCGAAGAGCTTCTTTGAGCAATATATTGGAGAATACAAGGAAATTCTTTATCTCGGATTCACATCCGGGCTTTCCGGAACCGTAAACAGCGGAAGGATCGCAGCAGAAGAGATAATGGATGAGCATCCCGATGTTAAGATCATCGTGGTTGATACTCTCTGCGCAGCGATGGGACAGGGACTTCTGGTTTATTACTGCAACAAAATGTGGAAGGAAGGAAAGACTATCCGCGAGGTTGCAGATTGGGCAGAGTCCAACAAGATGAATATGGTTCATCTTTTTACGGTGGATAATCTTTTTGATCTTTGGAGAGGCGGAAGAGTCAGCAAGACAAGTGCATTTATCGGTACTCTTGCCGGAATTAAGCCACTTCTTCATGTAAATTACGAAGGAAAGCTTGTTTCAATAGATAAAGTAAGGGGACGTAAAAAGGCTCTTAACGGTCTTATCGAGATGATGGAAGAAAAGATGGGAAGCCGTAAGGATGTCAACAAGGATATGATCATGATCAATCACGGTGATTGCATCGAGGATGCCGAGAAGCTTCGGGATATGATCAAAGAAAAATTCGGTTTTGAGAACTGCATGATCAACAATCTCAGCCCCGTTATCGGTGCACATACCGGCCCCAGTCTTATAGCATTGTTTTTCATGGGAGATATCAGATAATGCAATATTCATCAGTTGATGATGCTTTGAACAGAGCTACGGAACTTGTCTCTATGCTTAAAGAAAAGCTGGGACGGGTTCCGACAGCATGTGTTATAACCTTTGGATGTCAAATGAATGCACGCGATTCCGAAAAGCTTACCGGTATTTTAATACAGGCAGGCTTTTCTATTATTTCAGAGGAATCGGCCGATTTTGTCATTTATAATACCTGTACTGTCCGAGATAACGCTAACCAGAGAGTATACGGAAGACTTGGCCTTTGCGGAGGATATAAGAAAAAAAATCCGCATATGAAGATCGCTCTTTGCGGATGCATGATGCAGGAACCATCGGTTATTGAAAAGATTAAGCAGAGCTATCGTTTTGTTGATCTTGTTTTCGGTACTCATAATCTTTATAAATTTCCCGAGTATCTCGCGGATTGTCTTGAACAGGACAGACAGATAATCGATATCTGGGATGAGCCCGGAGAGATAGAGGAAAATCTTCCTGTTTCAAGAAAGTATTCTTTTAAATCCGGTGTCAACATTATGTTCGGATGCAACAATTTTTGCACCTACTGTATTGTACCCTATGTACGGGGACGTGAGAGGAGCCGCAGCCCCAGGGAGATAATAAGGGAATGCGAAAGACTTGCTGCAGACGGTGTTGTGGAAGTAATGCTCCTTGGACAGAATGTCAATTCATACGGAAGAGGACTTGAAGAAGAGATTTCTTTTCCCGCTCTTTTAAGGGAGATAGAAAAGATTGAAGGAATCAAAAGGATACGCTTTATGACATCGCATCCGAAGGATCTGTCAGACGAGCTGATAGAGACGATAAAAAATTCCGAAAAGATCTGCAGGCATATACACCTTCCTCTTCAGTCGGGCTCTTCAAGGATTTTAAAGGCCATGAACCGTGTCTATGACAAGGATAAATATGTGGCGCTGGCAAAAAAGATCCGAAATGAGATTCCCGATGTATCCATTACTACGGATATAATAGTCGGATTTCCGGGTGAGACACATGAGGATGTGGATGAGACCATAGATGTTATCAGACAGGTCGAGTATGATAATGCTTTTACTTTCATTTACTCCAAGAGAACCGGTACGCCAGCAGCTTCCATGCCGGGTCAGGTACCGGAGGATGTTAGCCATAAAGAGTTTGACAGAGTTCTTGCGGAAGTCCAGAAATATGCAAAAAAGCAGAGCTCACGCTTTGAGGGAAGAATTATGGAAGCTCTTGTCGAGGAGGTTAACGAAAATGACGGATCTCTTGTGACCGGAAGGCTTTCTAATAACGTGATTGTTCATTTTCCCGGAGATGAATCACTTATCGGTAAATTTGTTGAAGTAAGACTTAAGGAATGCAAAGGATTTTATTATCTCGGTGAACTGATTTAAGCATAATTTTTCATGTGCTTATTATGTATTTTACGGTGATTGGTGATGGCGGATATAGATAAAAGTAAATTATCACCCATGATGCTCAAGTATCTTGAAACCAAAGAAGAATACAGTGACTGTATTCTTTTTTACAGACTGGGCGATTTTTATGAAATGTTTTTTGAAGATGCCGAGCTTGTTTCAAAGGAGCTTGAGCTTACGCTTACGGGGAAAAACTGTGGACTCCAAGAGAGAGCTCCGATGTGCGGTATACCATATCATGCAGTGGATTCCTACCTTCCGAGACTTGTGTCGAGAGGCTATAAGGTAGCCATATGCGAGCAGGTTGAGGATCCAAAGCTTGCTAAGGGACTTGTAAAGCGTGAGGTTATCAGGATCGTTACTCCCGGCACAAATACAAATATTCAGAGTCTGGAATCAAACAGGAATAATTTCTGTTTTTCGGTTTATTATTCCGACAACAAGATCGGGGCTGCAGTGGCAGATGTTTCAACCGGTGATTTCTATGTGACGGAGGTTGAGGATCTTTCGAAGCTCAAAGATGAAATCTTTAAATTTGAACCCAGTGAAATAGCCTGCAACGAGGCTTTTCTTCTCTGCGGTGATTATATAAAAGACCTCAAGGAGAGACTGCATATTCCTTTCACAACTCTGGATAATCATTTGTTTGATGATACCTTTTGCAGAAATCTCTTGACAAAGCATTTTCATGCAAGTTCGCTAACAGGGCTTGGTATTGAAGACTTTTCATTCGGCAGCCTAGCAGCAGGTGCACTTCTTAAATATCTTTATGATACACAGAAGACCGAGCTCAGCCATATCACACATATAAAACCTTATATATCCAGCAGGTTCATGCTCATCGATTCTTCCACTAGGAGAAACCTTGAGCTGACCGAAACACTTCGTGAAAAACAAAAACGAGGTTCTCTTTTATGGGTGCTTGACAAGACTAAGACCGCCATGGGAGGAAGACTTCTGCGTCAGACCATAGAGCAGCCTTTGATCGATGTTGATGAGATGAACTTCAGGCTTGACGCTGTGGAGGATCTCAATAAAAATGCGGTTCCCAGGGATGAGATAAGAGAATATCTTAATCCTGTATATGATCTTGAAAGACTCTTGGGAAGGGTTGCATTTAAAACCGCTAATCCGAGGGATCTTCTGGCTTTCAGAAATTCACTTAAGATGATGCCTTCAATCAAGATCGCATTAAAGGATCTTAGCAGCGAGGCTGCAAGGAGGATCGATGAAGAGATCGATGGACTTGAAGATATAACCGGTCTTATCGAAAACTCCATCAGTGAAGATGCTCCGATAACCCTCTATGACGGCGGAATTATAAAGGACGGTTTTAACGACGATATAGACAGGCTGCGTATCGCCAAGAGTGAAGGAAAAAACTGGCTTGCCGCATATGAAGAGGAAGAGCGTGAGAAAACCGGTATCAAGAATCTTCGTATTAAATATCACCGGGCATTCGGTTATTATTTTGAAGTTACGAATTCCTTTAAAGATATGGTTCCGGATTATTTCCTTAGAAGACAGACACTTACAAACGCGGAAAGATTTTCTACGGACAGACTTCGCGAGCTTGAGGATGAAATCTTAAATTCCGAAGAAAAGCTTCTCAGGTTAGAACATGATGTTTTCTGTGAGATAAGGGACGCGGTATGCGCCGAGATGGAAAGGATTCAGAGGACAGCCAAGGCTATAGCGTCTCTTGATATGCTAGCCAGCATTGCCTATGTTTCAGAAAAGAACAGATATGTCAGGCCAAAGTTAAACAATAAGGGCATAATCGATATCAAGGACGGAAGGCATCCGGTTGTTGAGCAGATGATAGGCGGCGGACTTTTTGTTGAAAACGATACCTATCTTGACACAAAAAACAACTGTATCAGCATCATCACAGGCCCGAATATGGCCGGAAAATCGACTTATATGCGTCAGACGGCACTTATTGTTCTTATGGCGCAGATCGGATGTTTTGTGCCTGCAAAGAGCGCGAATATAGGTATTGTAGACAGGATATTTACAAGAGTCGGTGCATCGGATGATCTTGCCAGCGGTCAGTCAACCTTTATGGTTGAGATGAACGAGGTATCGAATATTTTAAGGAATGCCACTTCAAAGAGTCTTCTCATACTTGATGAGATTGGGCGCGGCACATCTACTTTTGACGGTCTTTCCATTGCTTGGGCTGTTATCGAGCATATAAGCAATACCAATATATTAGGTGCAAGAACTCTTTTTGCCACGCATTACCATGAGCTTACAGAGCTTGAGGGAAAGATAAGCAATGTTAACAATTACTGCATTGCGGTTAGGGAATCCGGCGATGATATCGTGTTTCTTCGTAAGATCATAAAGGGTGGCGCCGACAGAAGCTACGGTATTCAGGTCGCGAAGCTGGCGGGAGTGCCCGATATGGTCATTGACAGGGCAAAGCAGATCGCTGATCAGCTTTCGGATAATGATATCACAGAAAAAATTCAGGCCATAAGTATTAGCGGACAGGGTGAGCAGATAAAGGCAAAGAAAATCAGTAAACCCGACGAGGTAGATCTGGGCCAGATGAGCTTTTTTGATACCGTATCCGATGAGGATGTACTCAGGGAATTATCGGAGATAGACATTCAGACTCTTACGCCGCTCGATGCGCTTAATACCCTATATAAGCTTCAGAATAAGCTGAACAACAGATTTAAGTTTTGATAATTTTGTTTGAAATACTGCGGTGAAAGATATGCCAATTAAAGTATTAGACAATGAGACAATCGATAAGATAGCTGCAGGTGAGGTTGTTGAGAGACCTGCAAGCGTTGTCAAGGAACTGGTTGAAAATTCCATAGATGCCGGTGCAACTGCTATTACGGTAGAAATTAAGGACGGCGGGATCTCGTATATAAGAGTCAGCGACAATGGCTGCGGTATCCCTGCAAATGAGCTTCGCACAGCTTTTCTTAGGCATGCAACCAGCAAGATCAGAAATTCCGATGATCTAAGTGCTGTAAGGAGTCTGGGCTTTAGAGGAGAGGCTTTATCCAGCATTGCTGCCGTATCAATGCTTGAAGTGATTACTAAAACGGAAAATGATCTTACAGGTTCAAGACTGATATTGGAGGGAGCTGTTGAAAGCAGCTTTGAAGAGGTTGGTGCGCCCGCGGGTACCACAATGTTCGTAAGAAATCTTTTCTTTAACACTCCGGTAAGAAAAAAGTTTCTTAAATCCCCGACGACAGAGGTGGGATATGTATCTGACCTTATGGAGCATCTGGCTCTTTCACATCCTGATGTGGCCATTCAGTTTACCATGGGAAGCCAGTCGAGATTTCACACTTCCGGAAACGGTGATCTCAGGGAGGTTATCTACCGGGTATACGGCCGTGAGATCGCGTCAGCTGTAATTCCCATCGATGTCACAAAGGGCGATCTTCACATCAAAGGATATCTGGGAAAGCCCGAACAGGTCAGATCAAACCGCAATTTTGAGATTTATTTCATCAACGGAAGATTCATAAAGAGTAATCTTGTCTCGGGGGCGATAGAGGAGGGATTCAGGGAATATCTTATGCTTCACAAGTTCCCGATTTGTTTTCTTCAGATGGAGCTTTCTCCCGAAAATGTGGATGTGAATGTTCACCCTACTAAGATGGATGTTCGTTTTTCAGACGGTCCCGCCTTTTTTGCAGAGCTTTCAGAGGCAATTTCCTCAGTTTTAAAAAATAATGAGATGATCCCCGGGCATGTGCTTGATTCAAGTGCTGAGATGAAGAAAGCACAGGCAGAGGCAAAAAAAGAGATAAGCACAGGAAAGAATCCCGAGCCTTTCCTTATGCCGTTAAAAAAAGATATTTCTTATTCGGCTGTTCCGGAGGTTTCTGCAATATCGGAAAGCAGCGGAATATATAAGCCGGCTGTAAAAGAGGAAGAAGATTTCTTTACTGATGAAGCCGTTGATAAAGCTTTTGATAAAACAGAAACTCAAAAACCTTATATTCCTGTAATAAACAGTAATACTGACAGATCAAATTCCGAAGATGTCAGTTCTTCAGTAGGCAATGTGAATTCGGTAATAAAAGATATTCACCAGACCGATCTTTTTGAGGATAAGATTCTTACCGTTGAAAACAGAAAAAAGTACAGGATCATCGGTCAGGTATTTGAGACCTACTGGCTTATTCAGTATGACAGAAAGCTCTTTATAATAGATCAGCATGCAGCTCATGAAAAAGTAAATTATGAGCGTATGATGAAGAGATTCAGGGAAAAACAGATCGTATCGCAGAATCTGCTTCCGCCTATGATAATATCCTTAAACGGTGCAGAAGAGAATGTTTATTTAAAGAATTCGGATGCTTTTGCAGCTCTTGGATTTGAAATTGAACCTTTCGGAGGTAATGAGTACGCTCTTCGTGCCGTACCTGCTGATCTGTACGGACATTCCGAGAAGGAACTTTTCCTTTCTGTGCTGGATGAACTTGCAGAAGGCAACAGCAGGGGCAGTTATCTTGCTATAGAGGAAAAGATAGCTGATATGGCCTGCAAGGCATCCGTTAAGGGAGGCGATCTTCTGTCACGGGATGAGATCGAAGCTTTAATAGACGAGCTTCTTACTCTGGAGAACCCATATAACTGTCCTCACGGAAGACCGACTATAATTGTTATGACAGAAAGCGAAATGGAAAAGAAATTCAAGAGGATCGTAGATTGAAAAAGCCACTGATCATTATAGCGGGCCCTACCGCTGTCGGAAAAACCGAAATATCAATTAAACTGGCAAAAAGTCTCGGAGGCGAGATAATCTCGGCTGACTCGGTTCAGGTTTACAGAGGACTTGATATCGGCTCGGCAAAGATCACAAAGGAAGAGATGTGTGGCATTCCTCATCATCTTATCGATATACTTGATCCTGCTGATGATTTTAATGTTGCTCTGTTTAAAGATCTTGTTTACGCTTCGATAGATAAGATCTATGGTAAAGGCCATATACCGATTTTAGTCGGCGGCACAGGGTTTTATATTCAGGCAGTGTTGAAGGATGTTGATTTTTCTGAAGGAAATTCTGATCCCGAATATAGAAAGGAACTTGAACAGACAGCACATGAAAAGGGTGCATTGTATCTTCATGATGCCCTTGAAAAGATTGATCCCGAATCTGCTGCGGCAATTCCTGCAGGAAATGTAAAAAGAGTTATCCGTGCTCTTGAATTTTTCCATGTCACCGGTTATACCATCTCTGAACACAACAGGCGGGAGAGTTCGAAGATTTCGCCTTTCGATCACCGTTTTTTTGTGCTTAACGATGAGAGGGAATATCTATATAAAAGAGTAGACGCAAGGGTTGATAAAATGATGGAATGCGGGCTTCTCGAAGAGGTTCGCGGGCTGTATGAGTCGGGTATTTCAAGAGAGGCTGTAAGCATGCAGTCTCTGGGATACAGGCAGCTTCTTGACTATTTCTACGGTGAGTGCGATCTGGATGAAGCCGTATATCAGATAAAGCTGCAGACGAGGCATTTTGCAAAGAGGCAGATAACATGGTTCAAGAGGGAGAAAGAGGTTATCTGGATCAATAAGAATGAGTTTGGGCGCGACGATGACGCCATTTTGCAGTTTATGCTCGGGCAGTGTAATATTTTATAAATTGTCTTAGTAACGGAATTCACGATTTAAGTATGGGATTCGCTACGGCTTCGCGCCGGCGCAAAATTTGTCCTCGCATATACAAAATCGCTCTCGCTCAACTCGCAACGCTCGCCTCATCAGGCGAGCTGCTCGAACAATCGCTCGAGAACCGATTTATGCTCGGACATTTTACTTGCGCTCCCGCCGTGCACCGCTCACCCATAACTTAAACCCGTGAATTCCTGTTACGAGTAAGTTTAATAATTATAGATATACCAGTCAGGTGCGGGTGCTGATGAGCCATATTTGACTGAACTAGGCGCAGCGCTTAGTGAAAAGTACATTGCGAAAAATCGCGTTCCCGGCGAAACTGTCTGAGCAGCTCGCGCACATATAGCGCGAGCGTCGCGAGTTTGAGCCGGGCGATTTTGCCCTGAGCAATGTGCTTTGAACTTAGCAGCGTAGCCCGTGAAGACAAATATGCTCGCAGCGACCGTGCCGTGACTAAGAATAAAAATAGTATAATCGGAGTTAATATGAGAAAAGAATTATTAGATATGTATATGAATATGGGAATATCGGAGAAGGTTGCGGTATTCGGTGAGGATATTCTGGAAGGATTAAAGGAGAGATTTGAGAAGATCGATGAGATCGCTGAAATCAATCAGATGAAGGTGCTTGGCGCTCTTCAGAAGAATCAGGTCAGCGAAGCCTGCCTTCACGGAACCACCGGATACGGCTATAACGATATGGGCCGTGAAAAACTTGAGGCTGTTTATGCCGATATTTTTCATACTGAGGATGCACTTGTCAGACCACAGATCACCTGCGGAACCCATGCTCTTGCACTTGCTCTCATGAGCAACTTAAGACCGGGTGATGAACTTATGAGTCCTGTGGGGAAGCCTTATGATACCCTGGAGGAAGTTATAGGCATAAGACCTTCTAAGGGATCTCTTAAAGAATACGGCGTAAGTTACAAGCAGGTTGATCTGCGGGATGGCGGATTTGATTACGAAGGCATCAAAAATGCAATTAATGACAGGACTAAGCTTGTCACCATTCAGAGATCCAAGGGATACCAGACAAGACATACATTATCCGTTACTGAGATTGGTGAGCTTATAAGCTTTATCAAGAAGATCAAACCAGATATTATTTGCATGGTTGATAACTGCTACGGAGAATTTGTTGAAACTATAGAACCCTCCGATGTGGGTGCTGATATGGTAGTGGGTTCCCTGATAAAGAATCCCGGTGGAGGTCTTGCTCCCATTGGCGGTTATATTGCCGGAAAAAAAGAATGCGTTGAAAATGCGGCTTACAGGCTTACTTCTCCCGGACTCGGAAAAGAAGTCGGAGCATCGCTTGGTATCCTTAATTCCTTCTACCAGGGGCTTTTCCTTGCTCCCACAGTTACTGCAAGTGCATTAAAAAGTGCAATATTCGGGGCCTGTGTATATGAAAAACTCGGTTTTTCCGTGCTCCCGGATTCCAAGGAGGAACGCCACGATATTATTCAGGCGATCACCTTCGGAAGAGAAGATGCTGTCTGCGCTTTTTGCCGTGGAATTCAGAGCGCTGCTCCTATTGACTCACATGTTACACCAATTCCATGGGATATGCCGGGATATGATGCACCCGTCATAATGGCTGCAGGTGCTTTTGTATCGGGTTCTTCGATCGAACTGAGCGCGGACGGGCCTATCAAACCGCCCTATGCTGTATATTTTCAGGGAGGTCTTACCTGGCCTCACGGCAAATTCGGCATTTTAAAATCTTTACAATCCCTTGTGGATAATGAAGTCGTAATGTGGTAAAATATAGAGATGCGAGAGCTTACCGTCTGTGGAGCGATCTAAAGTATTATCTTTCGGAAAATAGAGGGAAATTCCATGAAAAAGAATAATTGGATACTTGTTTTTCTGCTTATCGTAGGTTTTCTTGTAGGGAATCTCCTTGGCACATATTTTGGAAATTCATTTTTCAGCTATGGAGCCAAGTTTGGACTTACAAGTCCCATAGAACTGAATCTCGGTTTTATTGAACTTGTATTCGGGATCAATTTTAATGTTACGATTGCCGGAGTTATCGGACTGATCGTTGCATTTTTGATCTATAAATTTGCAGTCAGATAATTATGCTTTGATCTACCTCACAGCTGCACCCCAAAAGCACTGGGAGGAATAAATGAACAAAATTGAATTACCGTCTGACAAACCATACGAGAAATTTGTCGAGTATGGACCTGCTGCACTGTCCGAAAGTGAGCTTCTTGCAATAATCCTTCGCACAGGCACAAAAGAAAAAAATGCACTTGATATTGCAAGGGAAATACTTTCCCTCGGAAATTATTCCAAGGAAGGACTTCTGGGACTTTATGATCTTGGCATAGATGAGCTCACCGGTATCAAAGGAGTCGGCAGGGTAAAGGCGATCAAGTTAAAGGCTCTCACCGAGCTATCCATGAGAATGCACAGAGCAAGCGCAAGAGAGCGTTTAAGGGCATCGGATCCGGAAACAGTTGCGGACTATTTCATGGAAGAGATGCGGCATCTTGAGAATGAAAATGTTTTTCTTGCAGGCTTTGATACTAAGAACAGGCTTATGTTCGAATCAAAGATCTCGGAGGGAAGCGTGAATATGTCGCTTATTTCGCCAAGAAATGTTTTTATTGAAGCTTTGAGCAAAAGGGCGGTTTTTATAATCCTTCTACACAATCACCCAAGCGGAGATCCGTCGCCAAGCAGGCTTGATATCGAATTCACGCGCAGGATAGCTGAGCTTGGAGAAATGCTTGAGATACGTCTTCTCGACCATATTGTGATAGGGGACAACAGATATTACAGTTTTAAGGAACAAGGATTAATATGAGTAATGCATTTGGAATCGATCTTGGAACAAACAATATAAAAATATATTCGCTTGCAAACGATGAGATCATGGTTCAGAAGAACCTTATAGCTATTCAGAACAAAAATACGATCTTTGCTTACGGTGATTCCGCGTATGATATGTACGAGAAGGCACCGGCAAATTTTGAGATCACATTTCCGGTAAATAACGGTGTTATCTCCGATCTTAACAATATGGAGACGCTGATCAAGTTTTTTATCAGCGACCTTCAGGACGGTCAGTTAAAGCCTGCGGATTTCGTTGTTGCAGTTCCGACAGACATCACCGATGTAGAGAAGAGGGCATTTTACGATCTTATCAAGGAAGCCAATGTTAAGGGAAAGAAGATCCTGGTTGCTGACAAGGCTGTTGCCGACGGTCTCGGAATGGGGCTTGATGTGAAGAGCACCCAGGGAATAATGGTTGTTGACGTCGGATATGAGACAAGTGAGATCTCGGTTATTTCCCTCGGCGGAATCGTCCTTAACAGACTCCTGAATGTCGGAGGTCTTGCTTTTGATGAAAACATCAAGACACTTGTAAGAAATGATTTTCATCTTCATATCGGAAATAAAACAGCGGAATATATCAAGTGCTCGCTCACTGAATTTGAAGCGGCAGGAAAGCCTGTCACCGTATATGGCAGGGATGTTGTGAGCGGACTTCCGGTTGAGAGGGATATTCCCACCGAGCTTGTCGATGATTCGCTCAAGCAGGAATTTGAGAAGATAGTGGAGGCTATTAAGGTTTATCTTGATCTTACGCCGCCGGAGCTTGCCGCTGATATCTATAAAAACGGTATTTACCTTACCGGTGGTGCATCACAGGTCAATCATCTTATCGAGGCTATTGCAAACGGCACTAATCTGAAAGTCAATGCGACAACAAATCCTATGACCACTGTTGCCGAAGGACTGGGAAGGATACTGAAGGAATCCTATTATCAGAGCATCGCGTACTCTGTCGAAGGAATGAGTAAATGAGTCCTGTAGTAAAACCGAAAAAGGAGAAATTTACTCTTCCGGGTAAATATCTCCTTTTAATTTTATCGATAATATGTCTTGTTTTCATGGTTATAACTTACGGCACGAACGCCTTTGACGGTCCGTTTAACGCTGCTGTAGGTTATGTTGTCGTACCATTTGAAAAGGGCATCGGAAGGCTTGGAGAATGGCTTTCAAACCGTTCCGAAGAGTTTACGGACATCAAGAGACTTCTTGCCGAGAATGAAGAGCTTAGGGAGGAGATAGCCAAGCTTACGGAGGAGAATGCAATACTTGCCTCCGACAAGTATGAGCTTAATTCACTCAGAAGCCTTTTTGAACTAAGCAATCAGTACGATTCCTATGAAAAGGTCGGAGCCAGGATAATTGCCAAGGACAGCGGCAACTGGTTTTCTTCCTTCGTCATCGATAAGGGAACGGGCGATGGTCTGCAGCTAAACATGAATGTTATCGCGGGCGGAGGACTTGTCGGAAATATCACCGCTATCGGTCCTAACTGGGCAAGAGTGACATCGATCATTTCCGACGGTAATCATGTCAGTGCACAGATGCTTTCGACCGGGAAAACTCTTGTGGTATCCGGCGATCTTGAGCTTTACAGCAGCAAGATCATCGCATTTTCTATGCTTGAAGACGAAGATGATCTTGTAGTAACAGGTGATAAGATCATCACAAGCAAGATAAGTGACAAGTATCTTCCCGGAATTCTGATCGGGTATGTTCAGTTTATTGAGAATGACAACAATAACCTGACCAAATCAGGATATATTACACCTGCCGTTGATTTTGACAATCTTTCGGAAGTTTTGGTTATCACCGATATGAAAAACAGGGATTATGATTAGAAAAGTCATTATGGTTGTCGGAGCTTTTGCACTTTTCCTGCTCCAGAACTGTGTATTTACTCAATTTAATACAGGCGGGATAGTTCCTAATCTTATCATGCTGATAACCAGTATATACGGTTTTATGCACGGTGAAAAAGCAGGCATTATAACAGGTTTTTTGCTCGGTATAGGCTTTGATATTTTTTATGGGGATATCATAGGGCTGCATGCACTTATCTTAATGTATATCGGATTTATCAACGGCAAATTCTGCGGAATATATTATCCCGAGGATATCAAGCTCCCTCTTGGGCTTATATCGCTTAGTACCGTTTCCTTCGGAATACTTAATTATGTTTTCGAATATCTCATCAGGGGTAAGCTTCATTTTTCGTATTATCTCGTACATATAATACTTCCTGAGATATTTTATACAATGATAGTGACTGTCGTGCTGTATCCGCTGATAGTCGTGATCTATAATGCTTTTGAAAAGCAGCGTGTCAGAAAAGAGGCATCATAATTGTTTAACAGCTTCAGAGAAAGATTGATAAATATTTTTACCAACAGACTGACTATTCTCTGGGTTATCGTAGCGCTTCTTGGCGGAGCACTTATCTACAGATGTTATAAGCTTCAGATCATTGAAGGACAGACATATTTAGATAATTTTGTGCTGAACCAGGAAAAGACAAGGGATCTTCCCGCTACTCGCGGCAATATATATGACCGTACCGGAAAACTGCTGGCTTATAATGAGCTTGCTTATTCCGTAAAGATAGAAGATACCTTTGATTCCTCGGGAAGTGCGAAAAACAGAGAACTCAACACTCTTTTATATAACCTTATAAAAATGGTTGAGACGAACGGAGATAGGATAATCTGTGATTTTAAGATTATTCTGAATGAGGATAATGAGTTTGAATATTCGGTCAGCGGTAATTCGCTGAACAGATTTCTTGCGGATGTCTATGATCATATATCCGTAAAGGATCTCACTGATGAGGAACTTGCATCGACGCCTGAGGAAGTAATGAACTATTTGAGCAGAGCTTCCGGAAAAGGTTATCATTACGGAGTCGGTCAGTACGAGGATCCGGAAGACTCTAAAAGCAAATGGATTCCGGGAAACGGCTATACCAGGGATGAGTGGCTGAAGATCGTAAACATCAGATATTCCATGAGCCAGACTTCATTCCGAAAATACATCGGAACAACGGTAGCTACGGATGTATCCGAAAAGACCGTTGCGGTCATACTTGAGAATTCCGATATCCTGCCAGGAGTTACTATTGAGGAGGATACTGTCAGACGTTATATTGACAGTTCATATTTTTCTCACCTGCTTGGTTATACCGGAAAAATATCTTCCGAAGAACTGGATGCCCTTAATCAAAGACTTATTGATGAAGGCATCACGGATTATACATATTCCATAAGCGATGTAGTCGGAAAAGGCGGAATAGAAAACTCTTTAGAGACCAGAATACAGGGCATCAAGGGCTATGAAAAGGTTATGGTAAACAATACCGGTAAGGTTATCTCCGTGCTTGAAAGACAGGAGGCTTCAGCCGGTGAAGATGTTTATCTGACTATCGATAAGGATCTTACCATGGCTGTATATTCCATAGTCGAACAGAAGCTGGCCGGACTTGTTGCATCAAAGATCATAAACGCAAGAGAGTATATCCCTGCTCAGAATGCATCCGCGGCTAATATTAAGATTCCTATTTATGATGTTTATTATGCCGTTATAGGAAACAGTATAGTAAATATCAAACATTTTGAATCGCCGAATGCTCAGGAGACAGAGAGAGAGGTTTATGAAGCTTATCTGTCGTATAAAGCGAATATGTTTGAGAAGCTCAAGGATGAGCTTTATAACAAAAGAACTGTTTACAGCAGGCTTTCAAACGAATATCAGGTTTATGAGAGCAATATAGTATCTCTGCTATACAAAAATGATATTATTTTATTTGAAAAGATCGATCCAAAGGATAAGACCTATAATGCCTGGACAGTGGATGAGAACATAAGTCTCGGGGAGTATCTGGATTATTGTATATCAATGAACTGGGTGGATACCTCTAAGCTTGATATTGCTGATAGATATCCCTCTTCGGAGCAGATCTTTGAAGGCATTTATGAAGCCATAATCGATATTATCGAAAACAATACGGAGTTTCAGAAGCGTTTTTATAAATACATGCTTTTGAACGATAAGATTTCAGGACGGCAGATCTGCATGCTCCTGTATGAACAGGATGCCTGCAATATACCGATAGATGATATCGAAAAGCTTAAATCCGGCAGAATATCGTCATATCAGTTTATGATGAACAGGATACATAATATCGATATTACTCCTGCCCAGCTTGCGCTGGATCCCTGCAATGCATCGGTTGTTATAACCAATGTTAACAACGGACAGGTAATTGCCATAGTCTCATATCCGGGTTATAACAATAATCTTATGGCTAATTCAGTTGATCCGGCCTACTACGAAAAGCTGAGCAACGATAAGGCATCGCCTCTTCTTAATTTTGCAACTCAGTACAAGGCGGCGCCGGGTTCTACATTTAAGATTGTTTCCGCAACCGCCGGACTTATGGAAAATGTCATAAGCTTAAGGGATCCCATAAGATGTAAGGGAACCTTTGATCTTATAGTTCCCTCGCCTAAATGCTGGAATGTTTGGGGTCACGGAAATGAGACTACGCAGACAGCTATCAGAGATTCATGTAACTATTATTTCTATGAAGTAGGTTACAGACTTTCAACCAAGGAAGGTGTCTATGATGACGCCGAAGGTTTAGCAGCGCTTGCAGAGTACGCAGATCTTTACGGGCTGTCCTCAAAATCGGGACTTGAGATACCGGAATATGATCCGGATGTTTCCGATAATGACGCGGTGCGTTCGGCGATCGGTCAGGGCTCAAACAGCTATACCACCGCACAGCTTGCAAGATATGTTTCAGCCATAGCAAACAGAGGTACAGTC
>JAEEGL015021689.1_pt1 | contig 27196 bp, 13 predicted proteins | sample 9134231 | NCBI WGS metagenome assembly JAEEGL01 (sample SAMN16246548, study PRJNA631951) | gut metagenome | biome: gut microbiome; feature: rumen; material: fiber-attached | host: Bos | place: Iran: Karaj | collected 2018-10 | reverse complement strand
GTAGAGAGCCTCTTTAAACTGCAGACTGAACTCTTTGCCGTCAACAATAACGATACCTTCGCCAGCTCCCACATTGTATATACCGAGTTCTCTGCGGGTAAGGAAATGCGGTGCTTTCAAGGGGTCGATAGCCTCCAGGGGCAGTGTCTCGCTAACGGGCATTGCGCCGCCTACTACCATACGGTCGTACATGGAGTAGACCATATTGACCTCATCGGGTGTGAATACTTTTTCGATAAGAAAATCACGACGCAGACGTGCTGTGTCGTAATGCTTTGCATCCTCAGGATGCGCTGCATAGCGTATTTCGTAATTGGTTTTCATGATTATATATTGATTGTTGATTATTCAGCATCATGCACAAGTCTGACAGCAAACTTGCTTGTTGCAACTTTGGCTTCGGATCCGATAGTAGCATATAAATTGCCTGAGACAATAGCTGCATAATATGCATAGACATCGTCTACTGGAGTTGAAGTCCAATATACCGACAGATAGTTGGATCCTGTACCTCCTACACCTATACATGGCATGAACTTGGCGCCGTTAGCTTCAAGTTTCTTCCAGTCGGCCTCAGAGTAATTAACACTGCTTTCTGCTTTGTAAATTTCGTTTACATCTGTAGGATAAGAAAATTCGTCAGGCAAGATGCAAAGACCGTATATCATGCTGTTGATGATAATTTGTCGTTGCTTTTTGTCGGCATCGGGTCTTTTGTTGAGTAGATACTCCCATTCATCCTTGGTCAACACACGCCAGGCTTCACCTTTTTCCGGGTCATTGTCTATAACCATAGTGCTGTAGTCGTACTCTTCAAACTTGAAAGTATGACGTTTCCCTATTTTGTTGTAGTCGAAGTATTGCGGCTCTGCAAATGAGAATGCGGTAGGATTATCGGCATCGTTTTTCAGCAGGTTGCCAATAGAGAACACTACTTTCTTGGTTGCGCTTACGGAGAATGTTGGTTGTTGCTTGCCTCCTATGTGAATACTGAGAGTGGCAGTCTTCTGGCCGTTGTCGAAGGTGACAGTGGTGCTAGCTTCCGTGTTGTCGGGAGTGGGACTGACCTGTATGCTTACTACGTCGTTGTCTCCACTACCGCTTGTGGGACTTAACGTAACCCAACCTGCCGTACATGTGGCATCCCAACTCTCTGAAGAAGTGACAATTAGCGAATATTCGCCACCTTCTTCCGGGGCATGGATGCTGGTTTTGGAAATGGTGAGAATGACAGGATCTGCTTCTTCCACTTCCACTTTGCATGAAGCCTCAAAACCTTTGCATGTGGCGGTGATGGTGCATTCGCCTACCTTCACGCCGGTGACATTACCTTCATCATCAACAGTGGCAACTTTGGGTTTGGATGACTCCCAAACGATCTTGTCTGCGAACAGTTCTTCTACCGATTCGGGTTCGAAGAAAACACGCAAACGATAGGTCTCACCCTCTTGAATGGTTATACTACGTTTGTTCAGACGAAAATCCTCAATCTCAGTTGGCGGAGTCTCTGTTCCGCAACCTGCAATAAATGCTACCATGAGCATCATCGCAAAAAAGTAAATATTTCTCATATAGTTCTATTTTTTCTGCTTATTCTATATCTTTCACGAGGCGTACACCACCCATGAAATTTCTATTTTCTACTGCTCTATGATCAGCAAGTATTGAAACCCACTCCTGGTCTGTATGAGTGGTAAGTGTGATACAATATGCTCCTGTGCCGTAGTATGTCTCCGGAGAAGATGTCCAATAGATACACTCCTCTTTAGTTGTTGAGGAATATCCAGCTGCATTTTCGCTAAATTTGGGGAGCATAGGAAGGAAAATAACTCCTTCTGCCTCCATCTTCTCCCATTCTGACAAGGTATACGTATAGGTAAGTCCACCTCCCTTAATCTGAGTGCTGATGCCATCAGGATACTCAAAATTGTCAGGCAGTATCATTATACCGTTTCTTGCTCCGCTTATCACTACATATCCATATAAATCGAGATAATTATTCCTTTTATTAAACAGATATTCCATTTCTTTTCTTGTTAGGAATCGCCATCCGTCAAGTCCGATTTCTGCTTGCTTTCCTTGTGAGAAGACGCTTGGCTGGTCGAATGTGAATGCAAAGTCTGTCACGCCTGATTCGGTGTATTCATATTGCTTCTTTGTGAATCTATATCCACTTGCATCTTTTATAAGGTTGCCTGTGGCAAACATGATTTTTTGAGTGTCACTGACTGAGAACACAGGCAGAGCTTTGCCTTCTCGTTGTACTTTGAGTGTGGCGCTCTTCTTGCTGTTCTTGAAAGTGATGGTGGTATTTGCCTCAAAATTGTCGGTGGCTTTATTTATCACGATGGTAACATCATCGTTGTCTCCTGTGCCACTTGTAGGACTGACAGTCAACCAATCGGCGGAATATGTTGCAGTCCACTTTTCTGAGGAGTTGACGGTAATATTATAAGTACCACCTTCTTTAGGAGCAACTATCTCTTCTTCACTTATCTCCAATGTGATATCCCAATAAGGATCATCCGATTTCTCTACTTCTACTTCGCAACTCGCTTCAAAACCTTTGCAGAAAGCACTTATTGTGCATTTGCCCACTTTCAAAGCTTTTACATTACCATTGTCATCTACCGAAGCTATCTTTGGTTTGGATGATTCCCATGTCACTTTGTCACCAAATATTTCTTCTGCCGCTTCGGGTTCGAAAAATACACGCAGACGATAGGTCTCGCCCTGAGTAAGGGTTATACTACGTTTGTTCAGACGGAAATCCTCAATCTCAGTTGGCGGAGTTTCTGTTCCGCAACCTGCAACAAGTGCTACAAGAATCGCAATCGCAAAAAAGTAAAACTGTTTCATATGTCTGTTGTTGATCATTTAAACTCCCACATCCATGCAAAGTTGACGCTCAGGTTCATGTGTGCCGAGCGGCTGAACCAGTCGGCTTTGCTGTTTTTGTAGATGTCGCCGAGGCTGTAGTTGAATCGTGCTTCCAGTTGCCATACCCCGGCAATGCTGCGTCCGTAGAAGCCCAATCCTCCGGCCACACCCCAGTCGAACGGACTGTCAACAGGCATCTTGTATTGCCCTGTTTCCGTTTCTGGCGAGCCGGTGTAGGATTCTGCCACACAATATCCTATCTGCGGACCCAGATTCAGAAATCCGCGGAATTTCTTGCCTAAATAGAGGTGGAAAAGCATAGGCACTTCCACGTAATGCAGAGTGCGCTGATAGTTGGTGTTCTTCTCATTCCATCCTCGCTGCATCCAGTTGGCTTCCACTTGCAGACCGCAATACTTGTGTCCTGCATAGCGGAATACCAGACCTGCGTTGGCTCCCCAGTGCGGATGCAATGCCGATTGCTCCACAGTAGGAGTGAATTGCATCATAGAAGCCAAAACTCCGCCTTGCACACCGAGATAGTATTCGGGTTTGTCAAGTCGGGGTTGGGCAGCGGCGGTAAGAGCAACTGCCAGCAGGCATAGAATGAGATATATCGTTTTCTTCATCAGTCAGTAAGAATTAGAAATACAGATCATCGTCTTGCTTCTCGGCTTTCAGTTTGCTGTCGTCGTGCAGGAAGATGGCTTTGTTCATCCATCCGCCTTCTTCTGATGTCTGAATCAGACGGATTTCCGACTGCAGTCCTTCATGATTGTTTGTGGCTTTTATTCTGTCGGCAAGAGGCAAGTCTTTGGGTTGACCAAGCATCTTTACAAGCCATGTAGTGAGGTCGTATCCCAGCATGTCGTAGCGTGGTGAGTCGTTCTTTACGTCGGTAGGGAAGAAGAAGCGGCGCGACATGTTGTATACCAGGCTCTCCGATGAAAGACCTTTGGAGGTGTCGAAGAGATAGGTATAGAGTTGTTTCTGCCGTATCTCTTCCTTCTGCCATGAATACTCGGTATGGATGCATATAGAGAAGCGCGAATCGAGCAGACGCAAGTGCTGCAAAGCCGATTGCATGTTGCTGTATTTGTCGGAAGGCAGAACAACGAGGTTAAGTCGGTCGTCGGCAAAATAGCCTGCTGCCGAGTCGGTTAGCAGAGTCTGCAACGATGCATCCGAAGATGGCAGTTGGCGCTGGCGGATCTCCTTGCGAAGAGCATCGAATAGTGCCGATGTGTTGCCGGGATCGTTGAAGAAAATGCATTTCACGTGATCTTGCCTTTCGGCTACCCATTGTGCCACTTTCTCTGCTTCGGCTGCCTCGGTAGGATTGAACTGTATGATATACGGATTCTGCTCGAGGTCGTTCACTTTCGAAGTGAAAGGAATAACAACGGGTATTCTGTTTTCTTTTGCGAATTGGGTAACAATGCTTACTTGCTGCGGATATGCAGGTCCGATGATGGCATCTGCAGTAAGGATGGCAGAGTCGGTAAGAATTGCCTGGATGCGTGCTTCCGTCTTGTCGGTGTCATAAGCGCGGATTACGAACTGATGGTCGTCTGAGCGGGCTTTGTTCACTGCCAGGAGCAGACCCTCGTAGAACTCCATAAAGCGCTCTACCGATGCATCACGCTTTACTGCATCGGTCAGGAACGGCAGCAATACGACTATAGTGGTCTTCTCGTTTCCCTGCGTGGGTTGAGCAGGCAAGAGGGTGGAAACAATCAGAGCACTGTCGTTCTCCTGATTGGATTTGTAAACCTGTTGGTCGGCAAAAACCGATGCTACAAATTTGCTGATAGTATCTGTGGATGCCGGCTGCGGTTTTTGCTCTTTTTCTTTGGTATCCGTAGTCTCTACAGGTTCTTTTTTCTCTGCAGGTTGTGTGGTCTGCGGTTGTTGGGGTTCTGCGGTTTCAACGGTTGCGGCGTTGCCCTGTTCTTCCATTTTCTCTGTAACTGCACTCTTGGGAATAAGCAGTTTTTCTCCTATACGCATCGACTTGGAGGTCTGAGGATTGAGTTGCTGCAACTTGGCCATCTTCACTCCGTATTTCTTTGCCAAGCCGTAGAGCGTCTCTTTTGGTTGCAGTTCGTGCACATAATAGTCGGCCGAGTCGATCGGCATCACATATGGTATGAGGATGATCTGACCCAGTTTCAATCCCTGATTCTGAAGTTCGGGATTGTATTTGACTATATCTTCCTGCGCCACTCCGAAGTTTTTGCTGATGCGATACAAGCCTTCGCCTTTCTGTACAGGATACTTGTAGAACACCTTTCCCTTGACAGTGTCGGTGGGATAGGGCATCGCTTGTGAAAACATCGTTAAAGTACTGGCAAGCATTAATGTTAACAACAATAACTTTTTCATCTCATTTCCTCCTATAATATGTTCGTATTTGGTAAGGATTCCAATTATCGTTTCCTTTCAGCAGAATCCATGGTGTAAGGGTTTCTACCTGACTCTGTGACAAAATCCGTGCCCAATCCACCCGGTTGCCTGTATCGCTGCCTTCGCCGGTATTGCCGTATTCGGCATAGAAAGCCGTTTTTTCGTTGTCGGGATTGCGCCAGTTGTGCCAACCTTCTTTCCTAATATGTCTGCCCAGAGAGCAGCGGATGAACACTGTTTGTGCGTAGGGTCGCCATGGTCTGCCAAGATATACTTCGGCCACTCCATCGTCGGCAGTAAGATCGCAATCAAGAAACGTATATCCGGACGATTGTCCTTCAGGAGTGGAAGCGGCAGTGATATATGAGTTCTTTTTGCTTCGGATCTCGCAACCTGTGAATACTGCCATGCTCCATCCGAAGATGAAGTCGGTAGTGCCCTCTATGTAGCAATGGTCGTAGAGTTGCCGACTACCCTCGGCATATGTGAAGAGAGTGTCCTGATTGCCAAGCAGACGACAACGGCGGAATACCACGCGGTCGCCGCTTACGTGTACTGCCACTGCCTGACCTATCTCTTTGCCCTCGCCTGCAGAGTTGCATATAGTGAGGTTTTCTACATACAGGTCGTCGGCAGAAGTGTAGAGTGTGGCACTTCCGGAAGTGCCGAGAGTCTCGTCAGGAAACAGAGGACTCTGCAGTTTGGCATAATTGCCGTATGTGAGAATGGTGTTAACCGCATCGTCGCCTATCAGCGAGAGCAGTTGCTTCGATGGCGGTATGATCACCTTCTCGTTATATATTCCAGGTTTGATTCTTATTACAGTGCGGCTCTTGCGGTAGTCGGGCACAGCGTTGATAGCCTCCTGAATGCTGCGGAAGTCGCCTGATCCGTCTTGTGCAACGATGATGTCGGCCGACGATCGTGCCAGTTCGAGTGCTGCCATGATGAAAGGTCCTACGCCTTTCGGATCGTCATCGCGTATGGTCTCGTTCACGTAATAGTCGTAAGTGCCGCTACGGTAAGGTTTGCCTCCCAGACCTGCCACTGCGCAGCATTGGGTAAGCGATAGGGTGGAGTCGGCATTCTCGCGAACCACTGTGCTCATCATCCCATGGAAAGTGTGTTCTGCATAATCCATATAGCGTTTGTCGAGCCATCCCCGGCGGGCACCTTTGGCAAACGCATAGCAGAACATGGCGGATGCAGTGCTCTCCAGATAGTTGCCTTCGCGACGTGGATAGTTGGTCACCTGATACCACATGCCTGTCTTTTTGTCGCGGTATTTCAAAAGCGACTTGCTAACCCGCTGAAGGATACCTGTCAGTTGCTGCCTTTGAGGATGATCCTGAGGCATGAGGTCGAGCACGTCCACCAAGGCCATTACGTACCATCCTATGCTTCTGCTCCAGAAGTTGGGAGAGCATCCGGTGATGCTGTCTGCCCACTGCTGTTCGCGACTCTCGTCCCAACCGTGGTAGTTGAGACCTGTCTTGTTGTCGAGAGTGTGCTTGTCGACGGTAAGAAACTGCAAAGCAATATCGTCGAAGAGTTCCGGATGACGGTTTTCTACAGCATATCTGGCATAGAACACCTCACCCATATACAATCCGTCGAGCCACATCTGATACGGGTAGATCTTTTTGTGCCAGAAGCCGCCTTCCGATGTGCGGGGTTGTGTCCGGAGTTGCTCTCTTAGAAGTTCGATGGCTTCAAGATACTCCTGCTTGGGATTTATCTCATGAAGTTGATACAGGAAATAGCCTCCCATCACGCGGTCGATATTGTAATCCTGCAGTTTGTAGGTCAGGATACTTCCGTCGGGTTGGATAAAATAGTCGGCATATTGCTGCACATAGTCAAGCAGAGCGCTGTCTTCCGTTTGCTCATACACCTTGAGCATGGCATTGGCAATTATTCCCTGCGTGTAATCCCATTTGGGCTTCTTTACGTAGTCGGATTGCCATAGTTCGGGATTGTGTGCAATCTGCGAATGAGCCATCCGCTGAGCCACGGCAAGATAGTCCTCGCCGGAGGTGCGCTCTTTAGTGTGGCATGCTGTCAGACAGCAACAAAGGGCAATCAATATGAGCAGACGGTGTTTCATTTGGCGTATTTGCGTTTTCTTGCGATAAATATGATTATTCCTGCAGCGAACAGCAGCAGCAATGGTAGTCCTAGCCCGCAGAATGCTATCAATGTAATACCATTCTTTACGGTGTTGGCGTTGAGCATACGCAGTGGTATGCTTTTCTGACGCAGGTCGAGCAGATTGCTGTAGTCGGTAAGCCACAAAACCGAATTCACTATGAAATCGCGGTTTGAGAACTGTATATGCGAGTAGCGGTCGTAACCTGCAGGCAGAGGTTGACCCTGCTGAATGTCGTTGCTGATAACCGATCCGGATGCTACCACTATCTGCTTTGTCGGCTTCGATTCGGTCAGTTTCTCCGTTGCTTCTGAAATGCCTTCAGGCGGCATGCGATGAGCAAACACCGACGCGAACTTACCCTCCAGACTCATCGCCACGGGCAGGAAACTTTGGGTAAACATACGCGGATCTATACTCAGGTCGCTCAGATTCACTTCGCCGGGAACAGGTGTTACTCTGGATGTCTGCGAAGTGGCCAGGAGTACGGTTCGCGTGATATCCGCAGTGTCGCCAACAGCACTCAAGTCGGAGCAGAAAGTGGCACTGACAGGAGATAGGTTGGTGCTTACAGCCGACTCGCTGCTGGTGAGCAACAGAGGCGCATACTGCCATGGCATCGGCTGGTATTGCGGACGATCGGCGTCGCGACTGATGTCGACAGGTATCGACAGACATTGCATGTCAGATACCAGGCGGTTGTTGATGCGAACTCCGTAGCGGAATAGCATGTCGGTGAGATTCACGTCGTTCACGAGAACGGGTGTGAAACCTTCGTCGGTCAGCACCTGGTTGGAGAAACGCACTCCGTTAACCAACCATAGCACTCGTCCTCCATGCATTATATACTGGTCCAAACTGTACTTCTCCGCCTCCGAGAATGCAGTCTGCGGATCTGCCACAATCACTGCACTGAAAGGACTCAGACAGTCGGAACTTGCGGTAAGCGAACCGCGATACACATCGAAGTAGTCGGCCAATGCCGTTTGCACATCCTGAGTGTTTTGCTCCGGCAATTCGCCTTGACCTTCCAGAAACACTATCTTGTCGCGTTCTGCTTTCTGCAAGTTGGTGATACCGAGAGCGAATGCGTACTCAAGATTCTCGATAGAGTGGTTCAGATTCTCAGCGCCTGAGAGATCTCTGCGATTCTGAAGCAGACTAACCCACTGCTCACCTCCTTTTTGAGGATCGGGTGAGGTTAACCTGACAAAAGGATATACTATGGTCTCCGAAGAAGACCCGTTTTTGTTGGTCTCGTAGATGGCGGTAGGGTGGAGGTTGTGGCGAAGCAGTTGCTCATTCAGAGCATTACGCTCTTTGTCGGTCAGAGTGTTCGGATTTACAAAACGATATGTCATATCGCCGTATACCGACATCTCTTCCATTATCTGACGAGTGGCTTCGCCAAGTCGGGTGAATCCGCTGTTGAAGTCGCCTTTCAGATATACGGTTGCCTCCACTTTGTCCATGCTCCGGAGCATCTGCTTGGTGGTCTGAGAGAGGGAGAAACGCTTGTCCTGAGTCATGTCGATGCGCAACACCAACCAATGCGATGCTATGTTCAGCAACACAATGACTGCCAATGCCGATATGAAATACAAGCGCTTCAAGGTGAATGGAGTTTAAGGTTTTCCGCCTCCTTCTCTTTCCGGAGGATAGGGTTTTTATTGCTCTTTCTTCACTTCTTCCAGAACCTCTTTGTTGATTACCACCGGATATTTCTCGCGAAGACGTTTAACCCACTGCTTCTCCAGATAATCCTGATAGTCGGAGGTTACTCGTCCGCGTTCGTCGGTATAGTCCTGAGGAGCTTTAAGCTTCTTGCCTACAACGAATTCAACCGGCAGTTCTTCCGAAGCTGCGCCATCCTTTACTTTGAACACCAGTCGGTCAACACCTTTGTTGTCGCCTTTCTTGAACAGACCCTTCTCTATGCGAACATTCTTGATAGAGTCGGTGTTCAGACGGTTGTTGATATAAGAGTTGATGGAGTCGGGATTGGCGGTTTTGATAATCTGCTTTGCTGCTTTGGCCATCTTCTTGTCCTTGGCATATACCATGTAGCCTTTGTAGCGAGGACTGTCCCAGGTGTAGTTCTTCTTGTTTGCATTGAAGAACTCGATGATGCCTGCAGTGTCTTGAGTGGCTTTGTCCCATACCTCTTTAAGAGATACTTCGAAGAGAAGAATACCGTCGTGATATTCGGTCATAAGGTTCTTCAGTTCAGGATATTTGTTTTCCAGATTGGCATCCTCAAGAGCACGCAGATGTTTCTCTTTGAACATGTTGTATTTCTCCTGAAGGAATGATGCGGGTTCCTGACGGGTTGCAAACGGATTCTCCTGAATATAACTGATGAGGTCGGATTGAACATATTGTTTTCCGCCGATTACGCAGAGAGGTTCTTTCATCTCGGAGGTGATGGCAAGGAATGCCGAGTCGGTGCCTCCGCATGATGCTGCCACTTCTTTTATCTTCTGCAGAGCTTCGGGAAATTCCTCCACTCCGTAGTCCTTTGCCAGTTTCTGAACATATCCTTCGTTCACGAGTTGGCGATACTCCGAGCGGTTGACGTTTTTGAGTATTTCGTCGTGAATCTTGGCAAGAGGTTGCATTCCGCGTGTCTCGCCGCGTTTGATGATATGCCATCCGTATTGCGATTTGAAGGGCTCGCTCAGTTCTCCGGGTTCGGTCATGGAGAAAGCGGTATTCTCGAATTCGGGAACCATCTGTCCGCGAGAGAAGAATCCGAGTTCACCTCCGCGCATTGCCGATCCGCGGTCGTCGGAGTTCTGAATGGCGGTCTGGGCAAAATCAGCGCCGGCAAGCAGCAACTGATAGATGCTGTCGATGTCGTGTTTGGCTTTTGTCTCTGCTGCTTCATCTCCTCGCGGAGTCATCTTCATGATGTGTGCTGCTTGCACTTCCTTGTGAGGAATCTCTTCTTCCACTTTCAGAATGTGGAATCCGAAAGGTGTGGCGAATACTTCGCTTATCTCACCTACTTCGGTGTTGTAGACTGCCTCCTCGAAGGGGAAGACAAAGCGGAATGGACGCACCCATCCGATAAGACCTTTGTTGTCGGCAACACTCGGGTCGTCGCTCACTTCGAGAGCCACTTCGTTGAAGTCCTCAGGCGGAAGTTTCACTTCTTTGGCGCCTTTCGTGCCTTTCTTCACTACTTTGCCTTTCTTCATCCATACGGTCTTGCCTTCGGTGACACGCAGGCGGATCTGCTCTATCTTCTTTCGTGCAGTTACCACCTCGGTGTCGCCGCGACTTACGTCAGGGCAACGAACTGCTATATGGCTCACTTTGCGGTCGGTAAGCATGCGATGGTATGCTTTTTCCACTACTGCATTTTCGCTCTCCGGGTCGGTCATATACTTGGGAGTGGCTTGCTTGCGATAACCCTCAAGCTCTTTGCGGAAGGCCTCGGTAGTGTCGATGCCTGCTTCTTTCGCCGCTGCCACTTTCAGCTTGAAGTTGGTGAATAGTTCCACATACTCATCGATACTCTTCTGGTCGACTTGAGCATCCTGGTTGTTTTTCTGATAGATGTAAAGAAATTCGCCCACTGTGCTGGGTTCACCGTTCACCGTCATCAAGACGGCGTTTTCATCGACTTTCGCCGACATACTTACAGTTGCCATCAATGCAACTATAAACAAAAATGTCTTTTTCATATGATCGTTAGTTATTTAATTATGCGTTATTCCTCGCCTGACATGCAGGCGCAAATTTTCGCGCAAAGTTACAAAAAATATTCCGAAACTGAAAATATTTAAGAAAAATGCAACTTTTTCTAAAGAAAAGAGCATCTCTCTTTCTCGCTTTTTAATATGTATAACCTTTCGCTTTGTTTCCTACGAATCTACCAAATAGAACAATTCCGTCTTGTTCTCGGGTAAGCCGAAGATAGCCGAGTGTTAGCCATCTTCGAAAAATGCATAATGTGGCATTTAGAACAATTCTGACGTCTGACTCACTTGGGGGACATTGGGGACAAAGGGGACATAAAAATTTAGTCGATACATACTTTTTGTCGTCTTTCCTGTTTGTTGAATATTTCGCTCAACTTCCGCTCTGCTTGCCGAATTTGCACAAAAGTACGATTTTTTTTACTTTTTTTCTTGTGTATTTCAATAAATCATTCTACCTTTGCATGCAGAAAAGAAGTGCTTTTTCTTTAATAAGGTGTCGGTGTATTGCTCTGATGCCGATTGAGAAACGCTTTTTGCCGGGATTATTAACTAACATCATAACCATATGAAACGATTTTTTACTTTTTTTGCAGCTTTGATGCTGTTTGTGGTTTGCTCTTTTGCAACTAAATTGATTGTTCCTAAGATTCCGCACATTAGTGTGTCGGTTGAGCGAAACGGAAGTGCTCTAAGCAATGGCGCAACAATTGCGGCAGGCAATGTGCTGAAAATCACCTACACTGCCGATGACGGTTATAGGATCAAAGAGAATCAGCTGAAATCCGTTGTCAAGACAGTTACGGTTACCAATGATGACCTGTTTGAAGATCTGACTGCACAGATAAACGGTGGATCACAAGGCTTTACCAGTGTAACGTCGAGTAAGCCGTATGAGACTTATGTTACTTCCGGATGGATGATAAATATGCCCAACCGTAATGCTGGTACCGGATCAAAGACTCTTACTTATACTTATACCGGCACGGGTTCGACCACTCTTACTTTTGCCAGAGGGTTGAATAGTTATTTCTTTCAATACGGTTCTTTCCGTTTTTACTTTTATATAAACGGTTCGGAGATTTATACTCCCCATTGTTATTACATGGCTAATCCGTTTTCCGGAGAGTATGGTATGCCGTTGGTTTACGATACGATCACTTTCAATGCTACAGGCAACGACAAACTGGAGTGGGTATGCGAAAAAACAGCTAACAGCGGTTGGGCAGACGACTCCGGAAGAACGTTTTATGTAGGTCAGGTCACACGAAAAGCACCCAACTCCAATGGTAACTACACCGTAAAAATAATTGAGGCAGAAGAAGGGACTCCGATTGATCCGGAATCTATACTCACTTTGAATATCCCTCAGATACCACATGTAAGCATCGTGGTAAAACGTGGTTCTGAAACTCTTGCAAATGGGGCAAGAGTGATAATCGGCGATCAACTGACCATTACCTACACCGCCGAAGACGGCTATGTCATCAAGGAGAATGGACAGACTACCTTGACTAAAACAGTTACGGTTACCGGCACGGGTTCTGCTGAGGTGGATATGACATATGATATCGACGGTGAATCGCAATACTATACGATGCTTGATGGCACAAAGAGGTATTTCACAAAAGTAACACCGGAAAACTCTTTTGGCAATTCTGACCCCAATGATTCTATTCCTTTCTGGCCGATGGAAAGAGGTTGGCTCGTGAATATGCCGCCATATTCATATAGTAACGACGCTACTGCCACGGCTGTTCTCAGTTATACATATACCGGAACCGGCGATACAAAAATCAGTTCTATCATGAATATTAGTACATGTTGTGGTACTACCACCGGTGGTTATGGTGCTTTTAAGTTGTATGTCAAGTTGGATGGCACTATGATCAACTCTACTTTGCATGATTTCACTGTTAAGCCATCTACATTTGATAGTTTGATGTTTGATACCATTTCCTTCAATGCAACAGGAAACAATAAGATAGAGTGGGTATGCGAAAAGACTCATAAAGGTAGTTGGAAAGACCCGGAAGGTCGTCCTTTCTTCGTGGGTTATATCAAAACTCCGGGAAAAGGAAAAGTCTTCGTAGTTGAATCGGTTGAAGCGGAAGTGAAACGAGTACCTGTTGTGGTGGAATTTCTGCCGGCTGAGCATGCCAAATTTGATTATGCCAATCTTGATGGAGTGCAGTTTACAGGAGGTGAGGCAATTTTGGGCAGTACACTGCAGTATTCGTTTTCGATTGCTGATAGAGGATATAGCTTTGATGACAATGGTTTGCAGTATATGGCATCAGTGACATTGAATGAGAGTATGGTTAATGCTGACAACAAGATTGTCATCAGCAGCAAACCGACGATAGTTATGCCGGCATACACCTTGAAGATAGAAGAGCAGCCCCATGCTGTTTTGCGCTCTTTCAAACTCAATGAAGTGGATACTACAACCGATGTGGAAGTATATCGCTATGATTATCTGCAACTCGAATTTGCCACCGAGGAAGGGTTCTGGTTCTGTACAAGCAAAGATACTGTATATACAACCAAGGGGAATGTATATAATTTCATCAGTATGGATAATGTGATTACTTTCAATGTACCTACCGTATGCGTTGCGCCGCCTATATTGAATATACGTGTCCTGGATAAAACTTCGGCAGAAATCTCATGGACAGGCGATTTCGAGCAGTACAAACTGTTTGTAGTAGACAACCCGATTGAAGGCAATCTCGATTATCAAAAAGGTGCTATATCGCTTACGGATAATGAGTATGTTGCTACCGGCTTGGTTGCTGATCATAAATACTATGTCTATCTGCAAGGATTGGGAGATGTCAATTCCGAATGGGTAACAAGTGAGTTTGTTACAGGAGGCGATGCGTGCAAACTCAAAATTCATATGATGGATTCATATGGCGACGGATGGAATGGAAACAAATTGAGGTTTATAGAAGGAGCAGATACCACTCTCTTTACTTTGAGCGGAGGGGAAAACACTGAATACTATAATTCATTTGGCGATACACTTCGTGTGGAGTGGGTGAAAGGTAATTATGCGGATGAAGTCGGTTTTGAGATTTACGACTGGCAGGGGAATGTATTGCTAAGTGCAGATTACAATAGTGATGAAGCCAGTAACTTTGCCGACGGTGAGACACTCCTCGAAAGAGTAATCTGTGAGCCGGATCCCGACCAATGTTATGCAAGAATAAAAAATCTCAGTTGCGAGGTTAGTGAAGCTGGAGATACGTATACCGTAAAATGGGTTGGCAAAGATGCTGTGTCGTATGATGTAGTGATCATACAGAACGCTTCGCCAACATATAGTGATCTTGATTCGATAGTTCAGAATACCACTAACGAGTACTTCTCTTTCCAAGCCAAGAAATTCCATTTATACTCTGCGTATGTCAAACCTGTTTGTGCTAATGGTGAGATCAAGGATTGGGATGCTATATTTGTCTATGATAAAGACACAGCACTTGCATCTCATGCCGATACGGTGGAATGCGCAATTCCTATAGCCCTCGACAGCCAGCACAGAGGAGTTTTCGCTGAAGATGCGCTATGGAGCAGAGATTCACTTATGATTCTCTACACATTTGTTCTTACCGATTCTACGAACGTGGCGATGTGTTTGAATGTGGAGACAACCACAGATGATAGTTACAATGACCCGATAATCAAACTGATAAACGATAAGGGTGAATTGCTGATGATGGAATATGGCGAATGTCTTCAGACAACCCTGGCTCCGGGCACATACTATACTGCATTTATGTATGCTGGTTTATATAATATGGTTCATATAATTGACTATGTTGTTACTCTGAAAAAGAGAACACAGGAGGTGGTTTTGACGCCGATAGAACTCGACTTTATGGAAACCACCGACTTCACAGGCGGAGTGCCGTGGTATTTCAGGTATAATAATTCATATGTAAAAGGTTATAAGTTCAGCGTTGCTGATTCTACAGGTGTTTTGATCTCCATTGGCAGCGAGACTACACAGGATGTTTATTTCGTATTTGGCGAGGAGGCCGCTCCTGATGAATATCATTATGATAATAACTATTATACTTATCATGCCTATACCCTTGAGCCCGGAAACTATGTCATCTACGCTTGCGGATATGATACTGTAAAGATGACCGATAAGTATACGCTGGTTGTAAAGAAATTCAACTTGGATAGTTTGCCGGCCATTAATGCAAAACTCATTGAACCATCTATTCTAATACAGGATACACTGAAAGCCGACGATGTAATCATACTTGATTATTTATACTATGGAACTCAGTATCGTAGTCTGTACCCGGCTCATGTGTATGAAGCTGTGCTGAAAGATGATGGTCACTTCATAATATTCGTTGACAATATTGATCCTGAGCAAGATGAAACTATCCAGTTTGATATCTATGATAGTACATTCAACTATATAGGTTCTTCATATTCTTATAATCCATATGGTTCATATGGCGAATTTGACATAACAGGTGAAGTTCATTACTACTTTGTAATTCACAGCTCTAATACTGATGTCGGATATAAATTGGGATTCTTCAAACCTGTTGATTGCGACAATCCGCCTATCAAACAGACTATCGAAGTCAATCGCCGTTATGAAAGTTGTATGACTCCTGAAGATTTCTATGAAGCCGCGAATATCGGTCCTTACGAAGCATTTAATGTAAGTTTGGAGAAGAACAAAAAGTATGTCACTTGGCTTCATGCTATCGAGGAGGATGCAAGTCAGACTGGCGTGACATGGAGTACTGCTCTGTTCCATCCTGCCAAGAAAACGGGTAATTATGAGAATAATAGTGCATGTTATAACGTTGGAAATAACAATGAATGGTTGGGAATGACATACACTGCTGACACTACTGCCGTATTCACTTTCTTTAATGCTATACCTGAGAACTTGCGTAAAGACCTGAATACTCCATATGAATTCAAGGTGACGGAAGTCTTGCCTTTCAGCAACCTTATGGATCAGGATGCAAAGTCTATTATCGCTCCTTTCTCTGAGACTGGAGTGTTCGGCAATACAGCCAAATACGACTGGACTGGAGAGTTCGGGTTCCATACTCCTGTTTCTCAATTAACAAGCGATGCAGGGGCTTACGATGCTGTTTCTTACCTGGTTAATGTACCTGCAGGCGACACATTGTTTGTTGAGTTTGGCGGTAGTGGAGATGCAATGATACATATCCTTGATATTACCGACCAAGCCAACATACATAGTTATACACGCGTAGACCAGACGCAATTCAGTTTCCCGTATGAGCAAGCATATCGCGTCAATACTGCCGATGCTCAACACACCTTCCTCGTTATCGGTTCGTTCAGCGACATTACTATGGAAGATATAGATTGGGGTATTCAGATTGGTCTCGGTGCTCAGTCGTTCGAGCATCAGATAGTATCTGCTGTAGCCGACAAAAACACTGTCAAACTGTCGGCAGACGCTACTACCGAAGATGCACTCAGTGTGCTTGGTGCACTCTCGCTCTCGGCTGTCGACAAGGACAAGAAGAAAGTCTGCGACATTACAAACGACATCCGCTGGTGGCGCGTTAATTTCGATGACAAGATAGCACTCTACGAGGTTAACAACAGCGATCTGCCGGTTGGGTACGAATTCCGGAATGGCACTGAGTGGATTGAAGTGCAACTTGATATCATCACCGGTTGGGAAGATATGGAGAATTCCGTATTCCGCCCGAAGAAAGTGATGCGCGACGGTGTGCTTTATATCATCACGCAGCATGGCACATTCAATATCTATGGCATGAAAGTGGAATAATCCGCTTGCATGACTCTCTTGAGAAAACCTAAGGAAAGCGCTTGCCAAACGGCAGGCGCTTTTTATGTAACCGTTCCTTGCTTCTCTCTGCCATTTTGGCAGTATATACCTGCTTGGCACAGAATATGATTAAAACAAGTCAGAAAAAACATAAAACTACGTCAAACTATATAAACATTATATATTATGTCAAAGGGTAATATCGGGGTTACATCAGACAACATCTTCCCCGTCATCAAAAAGTTTCTTTATTCCGACCACGAAATCTTTCTTCGTGAGTTGATAAGCAACGCTGTGGATGCCACACAGAAGCTGAAAACTTTATCTTCAGTAGGTGAAGCCAAAGGCGAAATGGGAGATACGCGTGTGCGCGTACTTATTAATAAGACTAAGAAAACCCTCACCGTCAGCGACCATGGTATAGGCATGACCGCAGAGGAGGTGGATCGTTATATCAACCAGATAGCTTTCTCAGGCGCTGAGGAGTTTCTTGAGAAATACAAAGACAATGCTGCTGCCATCATCGGACATTTCGGTCTCGGTTTCTACAGCGCATTCATGGTGTCGAAACGAGTGGAGATCTTCTCGCTCTCATATAAGGAAGATGCCAAAGCAGTCCACTGGAGCTGCGACGGAAGTCCCGAATACGAGATGGAAGAGACTATCAAAGCCGAGCGGGGTACGGATATCGTTCTCCATATCGACGACGATAATCAGGAATTCCTTGAAGACAGCAAGATCCAGGAACTTCTTACCAAATACTGCAAGTTCCTGCCCGTTGAGATCGTATTCGGCAAAAAGAAAGAGTGGAAAGACGGACGCGAACAGGAGACTGATGAGGATAATATCATCAACGATGTGAATCCCGCATGGACTCGCAAACCTGCCGATCTGACAGAAGACGACTACAAGAAGTTCTACCACGAACTCTATCCGATGCAGTTCGAAGAACCGCTCTTCCATATCCATCTGAACGTCGACTATCCTTTCCATCTTACGGGTATACTGTATTTCCCGAAAATAAAAAACAACCTCGACATTCGTCGAAACAAGATCCAGCTCTATTGCAACCAGGTTTTCGTAACCGACGAAGTGGAGAATATAGTTCCCGAGTATCTGACGCTGCTTCACGGCGTGATCGATTCGCCGGATATTCCGCTTAATGTAAGCCGTAGTTATCTGCAGAGCGATGCGGCTGTGAAGAAGATCAGCAGTCATATCACCAAGAAGGTGGCTGACAAACTGGCAGAGATACAGAAGAACGAGCGCGAAGATTTCGAAAAGAAATGGGACGACATAAAACTGTTCATTCAGTTTGGCATGCTCTCCGACGAGAAGTTCTACGAGCGTGCAGTCGGCTTTGCTCTTTTCGAAAACATCGAGCATAAGTTCTACACCATGCAGGAATACAAAGACCTGATCAAAGACCGTCAGACCGACAAAAACGGCAATCTCATTGTGCTCTATACTCAAGACCCGGATTCTTCGTATGCATACATACAGCGTGCTAAAGAGAAGGGCTACGATGTACTTCTGATGAATGGTGAACTCGATGTGCACTTCATCTCGCAAGCAGAGCAGAAAAACGAGAATATGCGTTTCGTTCGCGTTGACTCCGACGTGATTGAGAATCTTATCCGCAAAGAAGACGAGACTCAGAAAGTGGTGCTCACTGCCGAGCAGGAGAGTGCGCTCCAGTATTCCTTCGAGAGCGAGATGCCAAAGGGCGAAAAGACCAACTACAATGTTTCGCTCGAGTCGGTTTCTCAGGATGCTTTGCCTGTCTTCCTAACGCAAAACGAGTTCATGCGTCGTATGAAAGAGATGTCGGCTCATCAGCAAGGTATGTCGTTCTACGGCAATATGCCTGACCAGTATACTTTGGTGGTCAACACTGCTCATCCGCTTACCGCTTCTTTGGCAAACGAGTTGTTCGATTCCGTGAGCGAGCAACTCAAACCTCTGCAAGAGCAACTCGCCGAGAAGCAAACCGAGGAAGAGCGCATCAAAGCCGAGCAGAAAGACATAAAGAGCGAAGATCTCACTCAAGAGCAGAAAGATGCAGCATCGGCCATCACCAAAGAGGTTGCCGACCTTAAGGCTGAGATAAAGAAAGTGTATGCCGAAGCTGCCAAGCAGAATCCGCGTCTGCACCAACTCATCGACATCGCTCTGCTTGCCAGCGGTATGCTGAAAGGCGAAGGTCTCGCCCAGTTCGTAAAGCGAAGCGTGGATCTGATTAACGGGTAATTTTATAGTTAATTTTTAAAGAGCAACTTGTTGCTTTTAATAGCCAGAAGAGACGCCTGACCGCGTCTCTTCTGGCTATTGTATAATTATGCGGAATATGAATGATATTCATATAAAGTATTCAAATTTTGTGAAAATTGCGAGTTTTTTTTCTTATTTCTTGTCAAATTGAGATATTTTTCGTAATTTTGCCGGTCAAAATGTAATTTAGAGTTAGTTTGCATATATAGGTGTAAATCTCACTCTGGTTAAGAAGTTGTAGGATATGAAAAGATTATTGTTAGGATTTTTGATTGCTTTCACTACTTTATGGGCTGATGTTGTTTTTGCCCAGAGCGATATTAGTATTTCCGCTCCTTACTACTTTGGTTTTGAGGAATCGGAAAATGCGGAATTGGGCAAGTGGGTGTTGAATCCCGGTGCTAACGCTGGCGCTTGTGGTGAAAGATGGGTGGTTGGTACTTCCGTGAAGAACGGAGGTAGACGCTCTCTTTATATATCTGACAATATTTTGGATGAAGCGAGGTTTGGTGCTAGACCTGATGTGCAGTTCGTCTATCGTGATTTCACGATGCCCGCTGGCACTTATGAATTCAGTTTTGATTACAGTTGCCTGGGCGCACCGGGTTCATATTTGGCAGCAGGTATAAGTTACAAGAATGCTTTCGGTCCTAATGACATTGTGGCAAGAAATGGTAATGCTTTGCTCACGAGAACTGAAACATCGTGTTTGAAAGCTAATAACCTGAATGGTGCTACCGGTTGGAAAAATGCAGCTTTCACTTTTAATGTGAAAGAAAATGTGGAATATCGAGTGTTCTTTGTTTGGTGTAATGCAAACAGAGATACTACTCTTGCAGTGCCTCTCGGAGCTTGTGTGGACAATATTCAAATTAGCACAACCAACTGCGCAAAACCATTTAATCTGCAAGCAAAATCTACTAATGACACTGTATTTGTAAGTTGGTCCGGTACAAGCGAACAGTATATCTTCGAACGCAGAAAACGTGGAACGGATCGCTGGTACTATACAACGGTTGGTTTGGAAAAGAGTCTTATTATAGAAGGATTGAGCGAAGGTGTCTACGATTTCCGTGTGCGAGGTATCTGCAATGATGTTGATACTTCAGCATATGCCTACTTGAATCAGTGTCTGGTATATTATCCTGACCAGCATTGTGTGGATTATCTTCACCTTAACAGAAGCAATATTCATGGTTCGTTGGGTACTTTCAAAAATCCCGATCAGTTGACTGATACTATATTGGATTTGGGTCCTGACAACATGTTGTCGCGTCAGACCGTTAATACCGAGCCTGATATGTTTGACAAACGTACTGGATACAGGTTGCGTACTATAGCCGATGGCGATTTGGGTTCTATTCGTCTGGGTAACTGGAATGTAGGAGCTCAAGCAGAAAGTCTGTCGTTTGAATTTGATGTTGACGACGATAAACAGTCGTTGTTATTGATGAAGTATGCTGTGGTATTGGAGGATCCGGACCACCCGCTGGCAGATCAACCGCGTTTCAAGTTGGAGATTCTGGATGAATGGGGCGATCTGATCAGTCCTACTTGTGGAGCAGCCGATTTTATTTCCGGTGATGATGCTACACAAGGATGGCATATGACCGGTGATGTACGTTGGAAAGACTGGACTACTATAGGTCTGAATCTGTATGATATGGGACTTAATGGTCAGACAGTGACGGTTCGCCTCACTACTTTCGACTGCTCGTGGAGTGGTCACTATGGTTATGCATATTTTTCGCTTGACTGTGCGTCTGCGAAGATCTATGGAATCAGTTGCGGTAATGACTCTGTCCTCACCGTAGAGGCTCCTTCAGGTTTCGATTATGCATGGTATAACAAATACGACAGTCTTGTTTCTACCTCGGCTCAGTTATCTGTTGAACCTTCAGATACTACAACTTATCGTTGTCGGTTGTCATACAAAGAGGAAAAGAGTTGTTTCTTTGATTTGTATTCGTCAAGCAAACCGCGTTATCCGGTTTCTGATTTTACATACGAATGGATTCCCTCCGATTGTGAAAACAAAGTTCGTTTCAAGAGCACATGTCATATTATGGAGAAATTCGACGACTATGTGAATCATAGATATGACGAGCCTTGCGATGAGATACAATGGGATTTCGGCATAGGTCTTTACAGCCCCGATTTGAATCCTGTCGTAGCCTTCCCAAAGGAAGGTGGCAAATATCCTGTAACTCTGTTGGCTTCTATCTCTGAAGGAAGATGCGTTGCAGATACTACGATAATAGTTGATATTCCCGCTATCGGTGATACCCTGTTCACTAAAGATACAACAATATGTCAAGGAGGTTGGATTTTGTGGGGTGATCAGTATTCCGACAAATCTTATTATGCTGCAGAAGAGGGAACTTATACAGCTTCCTGGAAAAGTGTGGCAGGTTGTGACTCTACATGGGTACTTAATCTGACTACTCGACCTGTATCCACTGAGTATGCAGGTGATACTACTGTCTGTGCAGAAATACCACTGACTGTTGATGGTCAGACCTACCGTTTGCGTGAATCCGGCAAATTCTATCGTTTTTATACCAACCAATACGGATGTGATAGCACCGTATGGATGAATGTAACAATGATGGATAGCATTTTGCCTGTATTTGAAGTTAAAGATATGACTTCGTTGAATACCGGTGAGATTAAACTGAGTGGAACAGGTTACGACTGGTATACTGTTAATGGCGAGAAAAACGGTCAGCTTTCAGGATTGAATGGTGGTGTGTTCGCATTCGAGTTCTTTAATGATTTCGGTTGCTCTGTATTGGATACGGTAATTCTGAATTTTGCATGTTTGAAGGTTCACGAAGTGGCAAGAGATTTTGCATGCTTGGATGATGATGTTCTTAATATAACATTCGTGAAGGATTCAGGAGTACTGACTGCTTATTCTCTCAGTTTCTCCGATGAAGCATTGTCCAAAGGATGGAAAAACGTGGAAAAAGCATCACTTGATTATGTGACAGACGGTACGGAGTTCATCTTGCCAATAGATATTTCGTCGGTAACCACTGCAGGCATTTATGATGCAGTATTGGTATTGCACGATGTATTGTGTGAAGATGTGGTCATCAACTTGCAGTTGCAGATCAACCTCTCCAAAGATATAATTTTCCAGCGTTGGGGTGATGTACTGAGTATAAAGAAGCAAGATCTTAATGGAGGCTATTCGTTCATAGGTTTTCAGTGGTTGAAGAACGGAGAGAAGATAGAAGGTGCTAACAAATCGTATTACTATGCTGAAGAAGGTCTTGATCCGAATGCCGAATATCAGATAGAACTTCTTATGGAAGATAGCACTGTGCTGACAACCTGTGGTTTTGCAGTTGAAGTTTACACCAAGGATATAGAAGTCCGTCCGACTCAAGCTCACAGAGGGCAAAATATTGAAGTGAGGATGCCAAGCATGGGTTCGATGAAGTGCTACACTCCAACAGGATTGCTGGTAGATACTCGTACGCTAGAGGCTGGTCATAACTATTGGGAAACGCCATCTCATAGCGGTATCTATATGTTGGGAATTGAAACTGAGGATGGAATAAAGACATTTGTTATAAGTGTAACAGAGTAGAATGTTTAAAGTGTTTAAAGAACGGATTTTCATATTGTTATTAATGCTTCTGAACATTGCATTTGCCAATGCTCAGGTGTATTCGTTTGATTTTGAAGATACTTCCGACCACTCGAGTTGGCAACTGAATCCAGGTGCAAATCAAACATTGATTAACCGTGCCGAGAACAAATGGTATATAGGCTATTCCGGTAACCGTTCGGAGAATGGCAAATACGGATTGTTTATGTCGAACGACGGAACTCATGCCACGTATAGCAATACCACCGGTAGTATAATGTATGCATACAGACCGATTTCTTTCTCTGCCGGCAGTTATGTTCTATCATTCGATTGGCGTTGCAATGCAAGTGCATCTTCGGGAGAAGGTATGTATGTGTGTCTGGTTCCGGTGGCGGATGCTAGTGTAAAACTGAATTCCGGAGGACAGGTGTTGCCAGAATGGGTAGAGAATTATTCGCTTAATTTAACTCCCATGGGGGGTAAGGCCACTTGGCAAGTGTTTACGTTTGATTTCACTTTTGATGCTGATATGCTATCGGCGTTTGGTAGTGACTACTATCTGGTGTTTATTTGGTTCCAGCGCGGATCGAACATAAATACACCGAGTTCGGCATGTATTGACAATATATGTATCTTTGATGAAAAAGAGAAATGTCAACCTCCTACAAAACTTGCATATTCTATAAGTCCTACTGGTTTGAAGTTGTCATGGTCAGGAGGAGCTACTCATTATGATATCAAGTTGTACGATTATCAGACCAACTCGTGGGAAGTCCACTATGGCATAACCGGGAAGACGTATACATTCAGCAATATGAGTGAGGGATTGAATGATATCTATATCCGCTCCAGATGCGCTGAAGATACGCTTGTTTCAGAATATGTGTTGTTCAAACCTTTCTATTATCAGCGTGGTGTGCGTTGTATAGATTATCTGTCGCTTGATGATCCCACTCAAGTCACGTGTTATTTAGGCGATTTTGACAATCAACGCAGAAACGTAACTCGAGTCTCGATGATAAATATGCTTGACAACGATTGGATCGAATACCCCGACAATCTGTTCGCGTTGCATTATATGCCTGATGAGTACGATCCATATACCAATAACAAACTTCCTACAAAACCCGAAGGCGCTATAGCATCTATTCGTTTGGGTAGATTCGCTCCTACATTTGGTGCATGCGTGGAATATAAATACAAGGTCCCTGATGATGCGAAAGCAATCTTGAAAGTGCACTATGCAGTAGTTCTTCCAAACCCTCACGAAAATGAACCATCTATCGAAAATCCCACGTTCAAGATGGATATTCTTGCAAACAACCATCGTTTGCCGGATTCCTGCGGTATAAAAGATTTTATGTCGGCACGCGATGTGGACGAGAAATGGAACCTGGTTGGTGAAGGTGGTAATTCCATTTATTGGCGCGAGTGGGATGAAGTAGCTGTTAATCTTCGCGATTATGTAGGTCAAACGGTTACTGTCCGTTTGATGACTACCGGTTGTAGCGCAAGTGCTCACGGTGGATATGCTTATTTCACGTTGGATTGTGAATCCGGTGAGTTGCAAGGCATAAACTGCGGAGATATACCTACGACTCAGTTTATCGCACCTTCGGGATTTGAGTATGAATGGTATCTGCCTGACAAACCGGATGAAATCTTGTATAGAGGGCAAATTTATGATGTAAATCCGATGGATACGCTTACATACAATGTAGATGTGATATCCAAGACAAATTCGAAATGTTACTATACTCTCGATGCTACCGCTATTCCACGTTATCCTGTGGCAGAATATACTTTTGAGAAAACAGATGATATTTGCACAAATACATATATTTTCCATCAGACATGCCATGTTAAGTACAAGAATCAGATTACTGAGCGGGAATGGCATACTGATTTGCCTGTTGAAACTGTAGTCTGGGATTTCGGCGATGGAAGCGAACCACTTGCTACTACAAATGAATATGTTGTCCACACCTTCCCCAATGATGGCGGAGACTTCACTGTTACGTTGTCAGCCGGAATAAAAGAAGATCTGTGCCAAGTGCATAATCAGCAAGTTTTGAAACTTTCAGAAGCAGGTATCAGAACAAAGGTAATAAAAGCAGATATTTGCGAAGGTAAATGCCATATGTATGGAGGTGTATATTATTGCAATACATATATAGATACATTGACTTATACTTCTGTAAATGGTTGCGACTCAGTTATTATTTTCAATATAGTAAGTCATCCCAGGAACTTTGAGATTAAAGATACAATCTGTCAAGGTACACCATATGACTTCAATGGAGAACAGTTAAGTGAATCAGGTAACTATACGGCTTCTTTGACGAGCAAGTTCAATTGCGATTCCATTGTACATTTGGAGTTGTATGTAGAACCTACTCTCATACTATCGGTTGATGATACCACCTATGTATGTGCAGATGCTGATATCTTGGAGATTCCTTATGAGGTGGTTCAAGGAAACCTGGATTCTATAACGGTTTTTACCGATAGTCTCTCGCAAGCGGCAGGTTTCGAACCGGAATACCATTTCGAAAAAGATGAACCTATACAGATAGAGTTGCCTTCAGGTGTTGAACCGAGTTATATGTTCTTTACGTTGGATTATGCTACACCATTGTGTCAAGTTCCTTCTCAAAAAGTTTGTCTGGAGGTAAGATACCCATCGTCAATTGTAAAAGTTAAAGACGGTGTTCTTGTGGTGCAAAACGAAGAATTCAGCGGTTATAAGTTCGATGGTTATCAGTGGTATAGAAACGGCATATTGCTGGAAGGCGCTACTGAATCGTTCCTGCCGATGAAGAGTTCTGACGAAGGTGCTGAGTTCACTGCAGTTCTGACTAGAGAAGGAAAGGAAAATGTGCCGTTCTGTCCAATCACATTCAAGGGTGAAGCAACCGGATTGGATGATATATCTGCAGGAAGCACGTTGATAAGTCCTACCTTTGCAAAAGCAGGTCAGAAGATCTATGTCAACCAACGGGTATCGCTTACTATCTACAATGCTCTTGGTTTGGAAGTGGAATCGCTGAGTAATATAACAGAATTCAGTGCTCCGCAGCATGCAGGAGTATATTTTGCAACAGTAAACAACGGAAAACAAGTATTGAGATTTGTTGTACATTAAGCGTGTCATATTGTCATTAGTCATCGTGGCGTTCGCAACGGGTTTGCAGGCGCAATATAATGTTTTGAACAAACCGAGACATTATATCAACCTGTCGTTTCAAGGCGGCGAGGCCAACACTTTGACGAAACCGGTATCGGATTTTCATCTGAAAGACAAGGCCGGAGCAGGTGCAGGATTCGATGCAGTATATGAAGTTCTCTATAAGGGATTCTTCTTTGATATAGGTGCTACGGTTGATTATTCATATACTCGCCAATGGTTGGAGATGCTGGTGGAAACCGATAGTCGTATTACTGCCGATTATGAGGGCAATGCTGTTGAGTATCAGTATGTTTACAGCAATCTGCAGGAGCGCCAGCATATACTCACTGCCGGAGGTAAAATAGCCTTTGGATATTGGTTCCACGAGTTTGTATATGCGTCTGTAGGTGCAAAAGCAAAAATCCCTGTCATAGCAAAACATGCTACCGACACTCGTTTGCTTACCCAGGGAGTATACGAATTCGGAGCAGAACCTCTTCGATCTCTGCCGGAGATAGACAGAGACTTAAATGCATATGGTTATTATGCCGATGCCGACTATTCCTATACTGCTCCCCAGCAGATGTCTGTTCGCTCTGCACTTCCGCAAGTTGCTGTAACAGCAGAGGTTGGAGGCAAAATCCCTGTCAATGCAAAACGTATGGGTATGCGTGCAGGTGTGTTTGCCGAATATGCCCTTCCATTGGGAAGTATCGACAGAGGTATGCTAGGCGACTATAGCGGAGTGAATGCAAGTCCTTCTACGCTTACTGAGGCTGACATGCGTCAGAATCTGGTGATGAATAGTGTTTTGGATTCCGAATATCTTCAGCGCAATGCTCATCTGCTTACTGTGGGTGTGCGGCTTACTCTAATGTTTGACGTGACAGTAAGAAAAGAACCTTGTCATTGTACGCCGACTTTCCCTGTGTGGTAATTATGTATTCCGGGAAATATCAGCGATGCTCATCTCTTAACTAATAAGCGGGTAATCCCGCTTATTTTGTTTTTTTTGCAGTTTTCCATGCTATTGCATTTTTATACAAAATCAGCATAAAAATATTCATATTGTAATAAAAAGACCATTAAAAGCGATTTTTTGTTCAGAAAATTTGTAAAAGTTATAACTTTTATGTAATTTTGTCGCCATATTTTGTATTATGCGAAATCTGTATATTGAAAAGGTACAAAAAAGGATTGGTGC
>JAEEGL016317592.1_pt1 | contig 27197 bp, 19 predicted proteins | sample 9134231 | NCBI WGS metagenome assembly JAEEGL01 (sample SAMN16246548, study PRJNA631951) | gut metagenome | biome: gut microbiome; feature: rumen; material: fiber-attached | host: Bos | place: Iran: Karaj | collected 2018-10 | reverse complement strand
GGTGAATTCACCTTGATGATCTGGCTGTTACCGCCACTGATGAGCAGGCACAGATAAGGGAACTCAGGCACCTCGGCATCGGGTTCCTCTTTAACGAAATGGGACAGGACGTGGCCGTGCAAGTGGTTCACATCCACCAGCGGGATGTCGAGCGCAAGGGCCAGTCCCTTGGCAAACGAGGTGCCCACATGCAGCGAACCTGGCAAACCGGGGCCGCGCGTGAAGGCGATAGCATCGATGTCACTCTTATCAATGCCTGCCTGACGGATAGCCTCACTCACCACAGGCACGATGTTCTGCTGGTGGGCACGCGATGCCAGTTCGGGCACCACGCCACCATAAGCCTCATGCACCCGCTGACTGGCAATGACATTACTCAGCAGCACAGTGTCACGCAACACCGCTGCCGACGTATCGTCGCACGACGACTCTATTCCCAATATCGTTACACTCACAGTTTATCTCCTCCATTAAAGCGCTGCAAAGGTAATGAAAAGTTTTAAGTTTATAAACCCCAACTTGGACTCACATTCATTCTATACCACTTTATCAATCAGGTTCAGTTTTAGAAAAGTGTAAAATAATTAGACATTAAACTGTAAAAAAATTAGACATTCCTCATTTTTAGAGTAAAAATATTTGACACTATTTAAAAAAGTCAACTATTTTTGTAGCAAAGCCAGGATGATTATCCTCACTCAATCAAGACAATAATAACATAATATGTTTAACAATAAACTCTCAAGACAATGAAACACAAATTTCTCTTAACACTGATGCTGCTAATAGCAGCCTTCACCGCCAACGCCAGTCATTTTACTGTCGATGGCATCACCTACACCACAAATGGAAATGAAGCAACCGTGGGAGATGCAGCGGCGGGTGATTTGATTATCCCCGAGACTGTTACCTACGAGGGTGTAACATACTCTGTAACAGCCATCGGAGAACAAGTATTCGCGTATCGCGACAACATTACAAGCGTGACAATTCCTCGTTCAATTACATCTATTAAACCCAATGCTTTTTTTCGTTGTACTGGACTAATAAGCGTGACGATTGATAACGCTTCCACTGCAATCGGCTATCAAGCATTTGCTAACTGCTTTTATCTTACGAATCTGGATTTGGGCAACTCCGTATCATCAATCGAACAGGGAGCCTTTGCAAACTGCTATAAAATGATGGATGTCGAGATTCCTAACACCGTCACTTCCATCGGCAAATATGCGTTCTCTGCTTGTGTCGAAATGACAAACTTAATGATTCCAAGTTCTGTAACCTATATTGACTCGGAAGCGTTCAAATCATGTTCCGGTCTTATCCAAATTACAGTAGATAAAAACAATACTCATTATGATTCACGAAATAATTGCAACGCTTTAATCGAGACATCAACCAACACGTTGATCGCTGGCTGCTCAAACACAATCATTCCAAATACTGTAGAGGCCATCAGTGATTACGCATTCTATAGTTGCAAGATGAGAAGTATGAGAATTCCAAACTCTGTCACTAGCATTGGAGATTATGCCTTTGGAAACTGTTCAGAATTGACTGACATAACAATTGGTAATTCCGTTACCACCATCGGCGAGTATGCCTTCTTTCAATGTTCGAATTTAAAGTACGTGTCCTTCGGCAACTCCGTATCAACAATCGGCAAATATGCATTCCAGAGCTGCTATAATCTGAAATACCTGAATCTTCCCAGTTCTGTCACCGTTATCGATGACGGTGCGTTCGGAAGCTGCGATCTCTTAGGTTTGACGATTAATTCTGACATCACAATCGGTCAATCCGCATTCAATTGTCAATATTTGACAAGCTTTACAATCGGCGAGTCGGTCACCTCAATAGACATTTCTATGTTCTCTATAGGCAACTATGACCTCAAGAGTGTGACTTGTCTTGCCACCACACCACCAACGTGCATTAGTGGTTTTTCCTATTACATCTATTCGAGAGCCACATTATATGTTCCTGAAGTATCTATCTCAGCTTATGAGAGTGCAGATTACTGGCAAAATTTCTATAGCATATACAGCATCATCGATGATAACATCCCTGTTGTACCCGATAATGTTTATTACTATTATCCTGTTGACGATTTCTATTACGATCTATATTTTAGCAGCAACGACCCAGAGTACTCAGGCACTGCTATGATGGTTGGCAGAGTTTGGGACTTTGATGGGGAAACATATTCAGAACGCCAATTACATTACGATGAATGGAATACAGACTCCATCTATTATATTCCTCAAGACATTCTAACAGAGTATGGCATTTTTAAGTTGACCTGCATTGGTGGAGGTTTTTCCGGACAAACAGACATAAAGACTGTTTATGTTCCGTCCACGGTCAACCGAATGGAATCTGGTTTTTCTCGTTCAAGTCTTGAATCAATCGTTTTTGACAATGATTGGGCATATAACCATCAAACGCCTATCAGATTTGGGGAATATGCCAATTTCCAAGATTGTGAGCGACTTACCACAGTCGAATTTGAAAAGCCGTTATACAGTATAAGTCCCGAAATGTTCATGGATTGCCCCAACTTAAAGAACATTTATTTCAATCTAAACAACTCGTCGCTGGACTCGATCGGAGCTTGTGCCTTTTACAACTGTAGCGGACTCGCTCATTTTGATGTTCCCAATTCCGTCAAAGTAATTGGAGAAGGTGCTTTTGCCCAATGCCATAACCTTGAGAGCATTTATTTGCCCGACAATCTCACGACCATTAATAATTTCGCGTTTGCTGAGTGCTATCAGCTTGATGGTATCACGTTCAATCCTTCACTCAAGTCTATCGGTGATGGGGCATTTCTCAATTGCTGGTCACTGTCAAGCGTAAGCATCCCTGACGATATCTCCACAATCAACGCTTTTACTTTCTATGATTGCAGGAATCTTACTGACCTTGATCTCAACAATGCTTCTATATTTGAAGAGCATGCTTTTGCCGGTTGCAACAAATTGACCAGCCTTGACTTAACAAAGGCGCAAAGCATCGGTGAAGCTGCTTTCTTTGGAGGGACCGTGACATGTTCGGTTTGGATCGCATCCTCAGAACCAATTGTCAGCATAGCAGTTCGTGAAGAGGGTTGGGGAACTCCAGAACAAAATCTGGGATCGCTCAAGAAAATCACTTTGGGTGATAACATCTCCGTCTTGAATGAACGTACTTTTGTGGGACACATTCCCGACACCATCACTTGCACGGCACCTGCACCACCCATCTTCTCAAGAACAGACAACTATGACTGGGTGTTCAGTGTCGAGGCTAACCAAAATACAATATTGCGCGTGCCTCAGGCTCTCGTCAATGACTATCGCGAGGCATACGGTTGGAGCCGATTTGTCAATATCGAGAGCCTCTCGGGTATTGAGCCGGGTGACATTGACGGTGACGGGGTGTTGAACGTCAAAGATGTGACGGACCTCATTGATCTGCTCTTGAGCGGCAACGCTACCAACATGGCTGCCGACGTGAATGGGGACGGTACCATCAACGTTGCAGACGTGACGGCACTTATCGACAAGCTGCTCTCGAATTAATAACCTTAATAAGAAATGTCACATACGGGTCCTGTGTTTGGCTGTTATGGTCAAACACAGGACTTTTAACTATCTGATTATTCTAGAAGCGGAAGCCGGCGGTGAGGTCGAAGTCGCTGTAGCTGTTGTAGAAACTGTGCTGGGTGCTATGGTACCAGTGTCCCTCGTGGTTGAAGGTCAGGGCATAAAAGAAGTTGCCGGCGGTGCGCACGAGGGCCATCTTGGCAGTCAAGTTGGTGGAAAGGAGCGATTTCTTGCCCTCGATGGAATTGGGGAAACTGTGACGGTAGCCGATGCTGGGTGCAAAGGTGATATTGTACAGCCAGCCATGATGGAACACCCAGCTGTATCCATAGCCGATCAATACCCCGAAGTCGCGGTAACGGAAACGGTAGTCGGTCACATCGTCAGGCAAAAAGGGCTTGAGTTCAGGATCCAGTTTGCTCATGTCCATGACCACGTCCTGATGGCTCGCATAGATGCCCGATAGCAACGAGCCGGAACTGCGTTTCTGGTACTTTGAGAAACAATAGGCTGCTGCCTGGCTGTAATGGGTGTGGTTAAAGATATAATAGGCATCGAAGCCGTAGCTCTCACGTTTCAAACCTGGGAAAATCACGCTGCCGTGCCACTTTCCCAGCCAGTTCAGGTGCAACGTGCTCTGGTCATGCTTGCGGTAATAGGCCTCGACAAAGATGCGTGACGTGGTGAACGAGAACTGCAGGCGCCGGTTGCGGATAAACTTCCCCGCCAGCAGGTCACGCGCATTGATCATGTAGGTGAAACTGAGACCCATGCCGCAAATCTGGAAACCGAAGAGCGAAGTGATATCACTGTTCATCTGCACATAGGATTTCCATTGGCTCAGATGCCCTGAGTAAAAATCAATCCAGTTATCGTTCTTGAGCATGATTTTCCACTTCTTGCCATTGGTCTTTCCTGGATTGACGACATAGGCCGTGTCATAGTAGTTGAGGGCATGGTTAAGCCAACGGTAGGCCTTGAACCCGAAGTTAAGCACAGGCGGATAATGAATGGAAGTGTCGTTGATGCTCCACCCGTGACGAAAGATGCGACGCTCCCACTCGAAGCCATCATTAACCTCACGCGGCACTACACTCTCCTCAAGCAGCCGCAAGCGTTGGGCTGCATCATCCAGGCGGATGGCTATGCTGTCATAGACTGTTGACAGGCTATCGCAGGACGATGACAACGCGCTGAACGGGTCGTCATCGGGTACTGACTGCTGAGCTCCCAAGATCAGCCAACCAGTTGACAACAACAACCATATGACAACACGTTTCAGCATCATTCCGTTTTATGGGCAGATCTCAACGTGACCATGGGTACTGGCATACGCAAGTTGCTATCACTGGGCGCTGCCGGTGACGGTTCCCGCTTGGGAATGGAATCTTCCAGCCTCGGTGCTACTTGCGGTTTGCCGGACTTGGGGCGCGGTTTGTCAAAGTCATGTTTCCACACAATGCCCACGCCCTGGGTTGTGAGAGCATTGCGCAAGTAGTAATTCTGGTCATTAAAGTGGTTATAGGCCTTAAGCCTAAAGGTGCCCTTGCTGTTGAGCAGGTATTCCAGATCAAAATCACCAATAAAGTTGGTGTTATTCGTGCCATAGGTGTTATCACGGTAGCCAAAGTTGCCGTTGAGCAGCAAGCGGTTATTCAGCAATTGGCTAGAGAGAGCCACATCCACCTCCACATCGCTAAAGTCGCCCTTGTCGGTGCGCACATTGGGTGCGATGGACAGGTTGTCGGTCATCTTGCCCAGGATGTTGCTCAGCTGGCCCGCGATGGTCGATGAAGCCACCGAAGTGAGGAACTCGTTCTGCTTAGTCGATGTGCCCATATACTCAGGCGTGTAGAAACGGTTGAGGGCCAACAGATAAATAATCTGGCGGTTCATCATCTCGTCCGTACTGATGATGCTCTTGACCTTGTGATAGGCATCGGTAGTGAGCGAGGGGAATTCCAGGTCAAACGAGATGTCGGGCTGGCTGATGATACCCTTGGCGCGCAACAGTGCGTGGACAGGCACATTGGTGCGGTTCAAGTCCGGGTCGCTGCCAAAGGATTCATCCAGGTCACGGATATTGGCATTGAGTGAATAGACCGCCTCCAGATCGAGCGTTGCGGCATAGGGATCACCCTGGAAACTGATGCTGCTGCCGTCACGAATGGTGAAATCCTTGATGATCACGTCCTGTAACGTGAAATTGTAAGTACCCTTATCGAGGGTGTATTTGCCATAAGTTTCCAGCTCACCATTGTTGTTGTAGGTCAAGCGCATGTGGCCGTTGCCCGTGGCCTTGATGCGGTCACCACCCACAGGATCCATAATTACCGTGAGAGCAACATCTGGCGTAATATCTCCCTGAAGGTCAATATTATAAGCACTTGGCTCGGAATTTTCCACTTGCTGCACTTGCTGTTTGAGCTGACTAAGTATCATATCGATCGTATCGACAGGCTGCATGGCCACAGGCTTGCTGGCGGCCTCCCTGTCACGGAAGGTGATAAAGTCATAGTTGTCAGCCTGCTCGCTATCGTTCATCACAAACGTGAACTTGCTATTGGGTGCCGATGTCATGTTTACCCTGATATTCACGATACCAGGTCCGCCATCAACAAAGCAGGCACCGTTGCCGTAGATGGTACCATACCAATCGGGGTTGATCGACGGGTTAGTGTCATAGGTCAGGAAATTGTGGGCATCGGTAATGGCGAAATTGAATTCCGGACGGTGGAACGCGTCGTGCTTGAGCCACCCACCCAACTTGGCCTCGTGGCCTTCCCTGTCGTGGATGGGAATGTCGCTGAACTCTATGTAGTCCGGGATGATGTGGATGGGCACATCGCTGGCGGTGTACCAGCAGTTCACATAGTCCAGGAAGAAGCGAATTGAATCAGCAACGATGTCACCCTCGAGGTTGATGGTGTGGAAGTTACCGAACAAGATGGCCTTGCCCGACATCTCACCCTCGACATCGCTGGTGAAGGCTTCCATATAGGGTTTGAGGAAAGACACGTTGGCATGATCGGTGTCGAACTCGATATAGAGCGAATCCTCGGCCACATAGATGCCGCCGTCGAGCAGGCTGCGCTTTCCGTTGGGCTGAGTAATGTCTCCACTGACAAGAATGCCCTTGGTCTCGCTGTCAAACTCAACGCTGATGTCCAAATCACCCATCAAAGCGTCATTATAGGAAATGTTTTTAATGAACAGACTGGGTGTGTACAAGCGAGGCGAACCGGACATCAGGTCACTGGCAAATACCTTGCTGGTGGCCCTGCCACCAAAGTCTACATGGTCAATCGCCAATGTTTCAAAGACGTAATCCAGGTTCACATCGTTCAATTCCAGGCACAAAACGTCGTCGGGGTCATGCGAGACCTTTCCGTTCACTTGAATGAACTGCCCTCCCCTGCCACCAGCCAGGTTCTCGATAGTCACTACATTGTTATCGATGTCGACATGTCCTTTCTCCACCTCCCAGATGGTATCGTTGAACACCAGTTGAGACGGATTGATGTTGATGTCGGCCTTGAGACCTCCATTGGTGCCGCGGTCGAGCAAAGCGTCCATATTGAGATTGCCGTGGAAATCATGTTCCATGGGCATGCGCCACGCCAGATTAGCGTCGAGGCGGTTATTTTGCCCACTGACATCCAGGTTAAGGTCAATCATGCCTTTCTTGGCCGGATAGCGCGATTGGGCGTTGAGCACGATCTTGTTAGTGAGGCTGTCCAATTCCACGAATAGACGTGTCTGCTCGATAACCTTATTGTTGCCCTGAACAATCAAGGGGGCATCTACAACCAGGTTAAACGTGGTGTCACTCTCACTGATGTCAGCCTCGACTACCGTGCGGTAAGCGAGTCTGAATGGCAGATCATGCATTTGATGTAACTTGTCATCAGGATTGATGACAAGATTCATGTGCACGTCGTTAGGCTCTCCGTCATGGCTATAATCAGCATAGTCACCGAAATACTGCGGGAAGGCATTGGAAAGCATATGTTCAATGGTGGGCACAATCGTCTTGAAATCGTATTGTCCTGACACAAAACCGCTCAGGTGGTCGCTGTCGATGCTGATGACTTTGTCATAACCGTTATTGTCGGCATTCAATTGCAAGTTATTGAAAGTCAAGCCTTCGCCATGACTATCAATAAATGCGAAATCGTTCACCTCGACATGCCCCGAAGCGTTATCCAGAGAATTCCCCCAGAACGATGCGGTCGCCTTGGCAGCCAACCTGTGATTGGGATATTTGCTTGTCAAGCCCAAGTGGGCGAGGTTAAGCCCGTCAGTCGTGATGTTAACATCATAATTGGAATTTGCGCCATCGAGCAGCGCTTTGCCGTCAATACTGATGCGGCCATTGGCATCATTCATTGCCAGGGAGCCAGTGAAGTCATTGCTCTGTTTCTCCACATCGGCAGTGATGTTATGGTAACGGCTTCCCTTAAAGTCGATAAACGGAATGCTTCCCTGCAGGTGCCCCGACACATCCGATCCTTTCAATAAGGCATCTACTTGAGCATCGATAGCTACCTGATCAACCAGGTCGCGCTTGTCCAGCAAGGTGCCCAAATGCAGGCCGTCGCTCTTGACGTGACCAGTGAATCGGCTAGAACTCGGCTGTTGTGCCAAGGTGCCGTTCAGGTCGGCATCGCCCAGTGATGTGCCCACCTTGCCGTTGAAGCGCAGGTTGCCAGGTGTGTTGTGCAACTCGCCGTCAACTCTCACATTACCGCAACGGTTGATGAGATTGCGTGCCTGGGTTGACAGACCGGGAATCAATTGCATGAACTGCGACAATTTCCCCGAGGTGACATCCAGGTCGATGCGGTCGAGATCCAGTGCGTGATATCCTCCCACGGTGGGCATAGTCATTCCACCACGGGCATTTAGCGCCAGGGTTCCGTCGCTGGAGTGAACACTCAAGGCAGGCACCTCGATGCGGTTGCCGTCGCGCACCACTGTTGAAACGATGTGCAGGGGGTCGTTGAAATTCTTGAGTTGCGGAGCAAAAACCGCTAAATCTGACGGGGTGATGGTGCTGCCCGGAGTGCTCAGACTTAGGGGCATCTGCGCCAGTTCGCTGCCCAAGTTCTTGAGCGAAGAGTATTCCAGATGCACATCATCCAGACGGATGTTGCTGTTGGACAGTTGCACTTTTATATCCTTGATATCGAGGGCATTATCAGTAATGTGGACATCGGTCGAAAGACGCTTGAGCGACAAGCCGCAACCCTCGTCAAACGAGAGACGCTTGACACGGACATCAAAGTCATTGTTCTTGAGTTGAGGCAAAGACAAATCTGCACGCAGATTACTTACAGCCAAATGGTTGATATCGAATTGGCCAGGTTTGCGGGGCTGATCCAAGACATCGTAAGTCAATGATGACTGGCGTACCACCACGGTCTTGACCTCCACATCAAACGGCTTGGGCGGCTGATCATCCTTGGGCTTGAAAGCGTCGATGATGAACTGCATGTTGGTGGGACTGTCCTTATCCAGTCGCGTCACATGACCGTTCAGCCCGATGAGTTCACCGTAGGTGACAACGATGCGGTGGTCGGCAATCAATTCCTTGAGGCTGATACCGGCACCCAACTTGCCGACGGTCAACAACGAGTCACCCTGCTGGTCCTTGACGAGAACGTCCTTGAGTTCCAATTGGTTAAAAGGTGTAATGGACACCGAGCCAATTTTGACCTCGGTGTTCAAAAACTCGCCCAAAGCTTTCTCGCCTTCAGCACACAGGCGTTGCTGCACTGGCGGCATTAGCAGTAGCAGATATGTCAGGGCCAGCAGTGCAACAACCGTTACCAGCACTGAAACCACAATGCTGCGCAACACGTTATATGTCCCCCTTGGTATGTTCATCTCATCGGTTTGACTACCTACTGCAAATCAAGTGCCAATTCTAGTTTCTAGTCGATTTCCGCCTCTCTAAAGCCTAAAGCCTAATTTAATCCTAATCCAATGCATCGCATTGGGCCAGCCACAAGCGTGATGAGGCATCACTGGGCATGCGCCAGTCGCCACGGGGCGAGAGCGATACACTACCCACCTTGGGACCATCGGGCAAGCAAGAACGCTTGAACTGCTGGGCGAAGAAGCGGCGGCAGAAGGTGCGCAACCATTTTTTTATCGTCGCATTATCATATTCTCCCTTAAAGGCCTTGCGGGCGAGCAAATAAAGTTTAGCGGGCGTGAAGCCGTAGCGCAACATGTTGAAGAGGAAAAAGTCGTGCAACTCATAGGGGCCCACAATGTCTTCTGTCACCTGCAGGATGGTGCCGTCCTTGGCGGCCGGTGTCAACTCGGGGCTGATGGGCGTGTCAAGCACATCCAGCAATGTGTCATGGATGGCCTTGCCCTTCTTGGTGCCGTCATTGAGCGAACCGGCAAACCAGCGCACCAAGTGGCGCACCAGCGTTTTGGGGATGCTCACGTTCACGTTATACATCGACATGTGGTCGCCATTGTAGGTCGCCCATCCCAGAGCCAACTCCGACAAGTCGCCGGTGCCAAGCACCAGGCCGTTCACCTTGTTGGAGAAGTCCATCAATATCTGCGTGCGCTCACGTGCCTGACTGTTCTCGTAGGTCACATCGTGGTTACTCGGGTCATGACCGATATCCTGGAAGTGCTGAGTCACCGCAGCGGCAATGCTGATTTCGTGCAGTGTCACACCCAATGACTTGACCATGGCACAGGCATTGGTGTAGGTGCGGTCGGTTGTGCCGAAGCCCGGCATCGTAATGGCATGAATGCCCTTGCGGTCACGGCCCATGCGGTCAAAGGCGCGCACAGCGACCAATAGTGCCAATGTCGAGTCCAAACCGCCCGACACACCCACGACAATGGTGGGGATGCCTGTGAAGTCCAGACGACGCATCAGTCCCTCGGTCTGGATGGCGATAATTTCTTCGCAACGAGCGGTGAGACGGTCATCCTCAGCAGGCACGAAAGGCAGACGGCGCACGGGACGCAGTAATTCCTCTTTTTCGTAATCGAGTGGTCCGTTCACCTCCATGGGAATGCGCTCAAAGGGTGTGCCGAACTGCACCATGCTGTCGGCAAAGCTGCCGTTGATACGACGTTCATTCTCCAGGGCTGCAATGTCGATGTCAGCCATGGACATTTGAGGCTGCGTTGTGAAACGCTCACCCTCGGCCAGCATCTTGCCGTTCTCGGCAACGACTGCGTTGCCGCCAAAGACGAGGTCGGTCGTCGATTCACCGTAACCACAAGAGGCATAGACATAGGCGGCAATGCAATGGGCACTCTGGTGTTTGATGAGGTCCATCAAGTAGGTGTGCTTGCCGATGAGCTCGTTGCTTGCCGACAAATTCACAATCACGTTTGCGCCATTGATGGCAGCGATGTTGCTGGGCGGAGCGGGAACCCACAGGTCCTCACAAATCTCCACAGCCACACGCGCACGCCCAGCCTCAAATATCATGTGGGTACCAAACGGCACGTCCTCACCACCCACCACGATACTGTCCTTGCCGGCGATTGCCGTGATGTTGCTCGTGGTGAACCAGCGTTTCTCATAGAACTCCTTGTAGTTTGGGATATAAGTCTTAGGCACCACCCACATCTCGCCATGGTTGATGACAACGGCACAATTGAACAGATGGCCGTTGCTACGCAATGGAGCACCCACAACAAGCATTACGGGAGTGTCCTTGTAACAGTCACATAGCTTGACAAGCGCCTGCTCGGCAGCATCAAGCAACAACTCGTTGCCGAACAAATCGGCACAGGTATAACCCGTCACACACAACTCCGGCAGCACCGCGACATGCACGCCTGCATTGACGGCCTGATCGACGCTCTCGATAATGTGCGTCACATTGCCCTCTACATCAGCGACATTGACCTGAGGCACAATCGCTGCCACACGAACCATACCGTAGTCGGCAACCGCTTTCTTGATTATCTTTGCCATACCCTTAACTATCTTTACATTAGTTTAACCTGCAAAATTAAGACTTTTAGCTGGAAATGTCCCAACTTAAACGATACATTTTTATCAATAAGAACAAATCTGAAGATTAAAGAAGAAAAAACAATAACTTTAACAGGATTAAGAATAATTTAAAGGTTGATTGTTGCAAAATACAAATCCTTGCATTACCTTTGCGACAGGAAAACAAATACTAACAATTTAAAATCGACCTGATATGAAAAAATTCTTTACTCTGCTGTTTTGCGTCACGGCAATAAGCATTGCCGCCAATGCTGCCGATGATATGACTCTTGTTGACAAGTGCATAGACGTGCTTATGAGCCAAGAGCAGCCCACCGTTGCCATGATGGCTGAACTTGACGCCAACTATGACGGCGAGATCAACATCGCCGATGTGACCACCCTCATTGACAAGGCGTTAATCGCCAAGCAGGTCATTAAGGCCCCTGCCAAGAAGAGTGAGGTCCAGGCCATCATCGATGACATGTTGGACAACGAGCCTCCCACTCCCACCATCCACGATGTGACTGATGCGATTGACAAATCAATAAAACAGGAGAAATAATAACTAACGACGAGAAACAAAAAATGAAACACACTTTTAAACCATGGCATCTGTTGCCACTGGTACTGCTTGTTATCGGCATAGCCTTCACGATGACTTCATGCGGCGACGATGAGCCGTCAGGAACCGTCATTGACTATTACCTCAAAGTTGAGGAAGGATTTCTCGTTGATGGTAGTGCCGAAAAAGCCAAAAGCTTTGTTAGCCCGGTCGACCGTATGAGGGAAGTTATTCGCTCGGTCTATCCTACACCCAACGCTCAGGGTGCCGACGAAGCAGTGCTAGCAGCATGCGAACAAGAATATGCCCAATATTGTAGTACCTATGCTGGACTGAGTGGTAATGCGCAAATCACATGCATTTTCGATCTGATGCGGGTTGTCAAGAAAGGTTCACAAATCCAGCAAAGCGAAACCCTAAGGAAATTTGTATACGCCATCAATTCCACACCCACTGATATTGAGGATTAACAAACGCTGATAGCGATGCAATATCACACTGGCGCGGCACAATCAAGTATGTCGCGCCAGTGCGTTTTAATGATGTAACAGTTCAAATAATTTCTCGACAAGGCGAGGTACGGCAAAATCTGCCAAGTGTTCCTCGTCAACCCATTGGTAATCAGGAGGTAGCTTGGTACATTTTGTGGGTTCGGCAAGGTAGAAGTCGGCAAGCAGGATGCGGTGGGTAAGCACATGCTTGACACCACTTGCCAGCAAAATAAGTGGGCAGCCCAAGTCGGGCAGCGGAACATCCTCGATGAACAAGGGTTCCCACAACCCCTGCCAAATGTCACCAGCAGGACGGCGACGCAAAGCCGCCTTGCCCTCGTGACGGATGTAGATATAGGAAAAATGCCGTTCCTGAACCTTGAGTTTCTTTTCCTTGACCGGCAGTTGGGCAACGCGTCCCGTGCGCAAGGCATCGCAAGTGGCGGCAACAGGACAGGTGATGCAGCGTGGCGAACGCGGAGTGCACCATGTGGCGCCAAAATCCATCATCGCCTGATTGAAAGTGCCAGACTCGTTCGTGGGCAGCAGTTCCTGGGCCAATGTCTCAAAGGTGCGCTTGCCTCGTGTGGTGTTAATGGGCACATCAATACCGTAATGGCGCGCCAGCACGCGATAGACGTTGCCGTCAACCGCAGCGGCCGGCAAGCCAAATGCCATCGACCCCACAGCTGCGGCGGTGTAATCCCCCACCCCTTTCAAGGCATGCAGGCCCTCTATCGTGCGCGGGAAACCGCCTAGCGCCACTATCTGTCGGGCTGCAGCATGCATGTTGCGTGCCCGACTATAATAACCCAGGCCTTGCCACTGGCGCAACACCTCGTCCTCGCTGGCGGCTGCCAGGGCGTCGAACGTGGGGAAACGCTCCATGAAGCGCAGCCAGTAGTCACGGCCCTGCTCAATGCGTGTCTGTTGCAAGATGACCTCACTCACCCAGATGCCATAAGGATCATCGATACCACGCCACGGCAGTTCACGCCCATAGAGCGCAAACCACTCCAACAATGCCGTTGTAAACGATGACTGAGCCATAACTATCTGAATTTTTTCGGAGGTCTCAGAGATCCCGGAGCTGCTAATTACAGCGCCTCTATTTTCTTGAAGTTTTTCCAATTCTTGGCACTGCGGTAAGCATTGACCGAGGTTGCAGGGACATAGAGTTCCACCTTGTTATTGCTCTCTTTATCGAGCTTGGGAGGCAAGATGGCGTGGCACTCGATGCGCATCAGGGACTTGCATTTCTCAGCCACTTTCTTACCCAGTTCCTTGACGCTCTCGGGTAACACGAGGACTGTGATGGCTGTCTCACGCAGCGCATGGTCACCAATGCTGGTGACTCCGTTTCCCAAATCTATCGAAGTCACTGATGAACATTCGCGGAAAGCCTCTTTTCCTATCATGGTGCACGCATCAGGCACGACAACACTCGTCAATCCCTTGCAGTTCTTGAAGGCCCGCTCTCCCAAAGTGTTCAGACCCTGTGGCAAGTCGATAGACTGGAGGGCACATCCCTCAAAAGCCTCTTTGCCGATGCCTGTCAATGCCTCAGGAAATGAGACTTCAACAAGGCTCTTGCAGTGCTTGAACACCCTTGACAGGAGAACAGTGATGCCTGTTGGCAGGTCGATACCGCGAAGGCCGGAACAATTCTCAAAAGCCGACTCCCCAATCATTGTCAGCCCCTCAGGCAACTCGATGCTCAAGAGTTGTGAGCAGTCTGAGAAAGCGCCTGTAGGAATCGCCATTACCCCATCGGGCAGGATAACGTCAGTCAGATGCGAGCCAGCAAAAGCATACTCACCCAACCGCGACAACGAAGCGGGCAGATTGATACCGCTAAGGGAACTGCCCGCAAAGGCACGGCGGCCGATTTCCTTAACATCGTCAGGAATAGTGAGCACTCCCCTGCGAGCCATGGGACACAGCAGCAAGACAAGTCCAGTGTTGTCATACAGGACTCCGTCTTCATAAGTATAATAACGGCTGCCGTTCTCAACGGTGATTTCCTCCAGTTTCTTCATCGTGCCCAGGTCATCGTTAGTAATACGAGTAGCAGCAGGGAGATCAAGCATAATGAGCGGTGTGTCCTCAAAGGCTCTAGCACCCAAGGTTGCCAAGTCAGGTGGCAAAGTGATTCGCTTCAAACCCGTTCCCTTGAAAGCCTTATCGCCAATCTCAGTCACGCTGCGTGGGATAGTGATATTCTCTAAATCTGAACAACCATTGAAACACTCCGAGCCTATACTCTGCAAGCCGTTAGGCAACGAGATGAAATTCAGGCGAGAACATCCGTTGAAGGCATCATTACCCAACGAGCGCACACCAGTGGGCATGATGACCTCCTCAAGATTGTGACAACCGCGAAGGGCTCCGCTATCGATGCGCTTGAGCCGCTCAGGCAGCAGTATCGAACGCAGGTGAGTGGCGTAGGACAGGCAATCGCCCAGCACATCACGCTCACCGTGTCCGCCCAGCAGGCCGCCATTGTCCGAACTCATGATGCGGGCACGTTCCAACTCCAAGTCGATATAATTCGTCACCTTCTTGCCACGGTTATCGACACAACTCGAGCGTTCACACAGCCGCTTGATGAATTTAAAATCCTTGTAATCCATGGGACCTTCGACGTGCAGCAGGCGCACGCGATCCTTCATTTCCGGCGTCATCTTTTCTTCCAAGGTGCCCGGTTCTCGCAACCTGATCTCCACCACATCGCCGTAGGTGTCGGTGCGGCTGTAACGGTCACGGACAGCTCGACCGCCCTGCGCTTCCACAGGCAAAATGGCCACCAGGAGAAGCAGTGCCGTCAGCATCCACCTCAATAATTGTCTGGATTTCATCATGATTACATTTTTTAGTTACCGCTCAAGAAGCGGTTATTCATATATCGTTTTTTAGATTTCGTATTTCTAACATGACGAAACTAGAGGGCGAGACGCAGCCCAAGCCCGCTAGTAGCACCCATCGACGGGACGTCGTAGTATCGTTTCGACACACGGCAATCCTTGGGATGGTATCCCCAACCGCCACCGCGACGCACACGGTAAGAGCCTGTAGCAGGGCCTGTTGGATTGGTCTGAGCCGTGCTGCTGTAACTGCCGTACCTGTCCTGGATCCATTCCCAAACGTTGCCACTCATGTCGTACAGGCCTAACTCGTTGGCTTGCTTCGTTCCCACGGGCTGGGTACCATAGCCTGGGGTTCTAATCGTCTGAGACGGGATATTGTCCCAGTACCACGCCACATCGCCAATAGTATTGCTGCCTGAGTATTTATAACTGTGACTCTTGTTGCCGCCACGAGCAGCAAATTCCCATTCGGCCTCAGTTGGCAAGCGGAACTGTTTGCCCGTCATTTGGTTCAGTTTGTTGATAAAAGACTGGCAGTCGTTCCATGTTACCATCTCCACAGGACGGTTGAGATTCTCATCATAGCCGTTGGTTGGAGAGAAATAGCTCGGGTTACTGCCCATCACCGCTTGCCACAAGGCCTGCGTTACTTCGGTCTCACCGATGCTGAAGGCCGATAGCGTCACCTGATGGGTTGGGCTCTCATCACTGGAGGCATCACTACCCTGTTCTGCTGTAGCACCCATTGTGAATGTGCCGCCCTCGACATGAATCATCTTAAAAGTCACGCCGTTCACCGTAATCGTCATATCAGTTGAGATAGAGCCGCCCAAAATGATGGTGATGATGGCGTTGACGTCAGCTATGTTGACCTCGCCATCGCCGTTCACGTCACAGTTCATATTGAAAGTATCGCTCAAAATGGCATTAATGACAACATTCACATCAGCAATATTAATCTCACCATCGTTGTTCACATCACCTGGGGAAAAAGGGGCAGCATAATCGGTGGCACTGATTTCAGTGCAAGCATCCTGTTCCGTAGCCGGGTTAAAGGCCACGGTGCGCATTGCCATGGTGCTCCCTGCCACCATTAATGCGGTCACAATAAAAAGTAACTGTCTCATTACACTCACTTAATTAAGGTACACTCGTCAGCTTATGCCCAAATATCAAGGCAATAGACTGAATAGTGATTGTTTCTTCTTGTTGGTCCATTATTGGCCTAATATCCTGCAAATATACACCTTATTTAGTATCCCTACAACTTTTTTATGGCTTCTACTAAATAATCATAGCGGCCTTTTCGTCTATTAAAAACAAATGGCCCATAAATAAATTTGAAACAAGAATAACAAAAAAATGTCGTCTGGAAATAAAAATATAACAATTTGGCTGAAATTTCTAAGGAATTATTGTACTTTTGTCAATTCAAGAAATCATTAACCTCCAAAATAATGACATTATGACCAGGAGACTACTGCTTGCCGTGCTGGCTGCCGCAATACTGTTGCCGGCACTGGCTGCCGAGGGCGACGGCAATAACGCAATTTTCACCAAGCCCAAGTTCAGCGGTTTTGCCATGGCGTCCTATCAGGCTACGTTCCAGGATGGCAACAACAGCAACTCGTTTGACCTGAGGCTCGTCAGAGCATCTATCGAGGGTCGCATCTTGAACGATTTTTACTACAAAATCCAGGGCCAGATCAATGGCAACACCACGACGCTGGGCAGCAGTCCCCGTCTGGTGGACTACTTCATGGAGTGGCAAAAATTTGACTTCTTCCGTGTCAAGTTAGGTCAGTTCAAGCGCCCCTTCACCTATGAGAACCCGATGAACCCGATTGACCAGGGCTTCATGGGCTACTCGCAGCCCGTGAGCAAGTTGGCGGGTTTCAGCGACCGCACGGGTATGCATGCAAGCAACGGCCGTGACATCGGTCTGCAGTTCCAGGGTGACTTCCTGAAGAACGGCAGCGGTCGCAACCTGCTGCACTACCAGGTGGGCGTGTTCAACGGCCAGGGCATCAACGTCAAGGACGTGGATGAACGCAAAGATATCATTGGCGGTGCATGGGTAATGCCCATAGAGGGTATGCGTCTGGGCGCATTCGGCTGGGAAGGTTCCTATGCCCGCAAGGCTGGTGGACAGACGGTGAGTCTGCGCCAGCACCGCTACGCATTCAGTGCAGAATACAAGAAGGGTGACCTGCAGCTGCGCACCGAGTATATCCACTCGACCGGCCTTGGCTTCGCCACGACCTATCAGAATCCCTCTAATGCCAGCGACGCCACTATCAAAACCTATACCGACAAGGACGGTAACGAGGTGGCCAACAACAAGAGCGATGGTATCTATGCCCTCGCCATCGTCCCTGTAGTCAAGGACAAACTGATGGCCAAGGCCCGCTATGACCTGTACCGCCCGACGGCTTCGAGTGTTGCGGCTAAGACCAACTATGAGGTGGGTCTGAACTACCGCTTCTGCAAGTATCTGGAGGTACAGACCGAGTATTGCCTGACACACGACCGCGCCCTGACAAAACCCGACTACAGCACCGTCTTTGTGCAAGTATCCATCAGGTATTAACGTCCCTGAAATGCGGAAGCCAACTGAAAACTAAGAACTAACACTAAAATATTATGACACTAATCATGATTTTACAGCTCCTCATCGTGCTAGGAGCATTGTGGTTGGGCTCCCGATACGGCAGCCTGGCATTGGGAGCCATCTCGGGCATTGGCCTTGCCATCCTTGTGTTTGGCTTTGGTATGAAACCGGGCTCCCCGCCCACCGATGTGATTTACATCATCATCGCCGCCGTCACCTGTGCCGGCATCATGCAGGCCTCGGGCGGCATGGACTGGCTCATTCAGCTGGCCGAAAAAATGCTGCGCAAGCATCCCGACCGCATCACCTTCCTGGCCCCTCTGTGCACTTTCTTCCTGACAGTGCTTGTCGGCACGGGCCACGTGGTGTACACGTTGATGCCCATCATCTGCGACATCGCCATCAAAAAGGGTATTCGTCCTGAGCGTCCCTGCGGTATCGCCAGCATCTCGTCACAGATTGGTATCACCTGCTCGCCCATTGCTGCAGCGGTAGTTGCCTTTATCACCATCAGCGGTTCTAACGGATATACCGTTTCCATCCCACAGGTGCTCATGGTAACCATTCCCGCCTGTCTGCTGGGTATCTTAATGGCATCTATCGCCTCTTACAAGCGCGGTAAAGACCTGGACAAGGACCCCGAGTTCCAAAAGAAAATCGCCGACCCCGCACAGCGCGAGTACATCTACGGCAGCACCGCCACCACGCTCGACAAGAAGATTGCTCCCGAGAGCAAGCGTGCTGTCTATATCTTCTTCGGTGCATTGCTGGTTATCGTGTTCTTCGCTATCTTCCAGGATCTGCTGCCAGCCTATGACACCATCAAGGCCATTGACGGTGACACTACGGTTGAGCTCATCGGCTCGCGTGTGACCATCACCGCCGACCAACTTGCTAAACTGGGCATCGCCGTTGAAGGCTTGACCAAGACGCATCCCACCCCATTGAGGATGAACCTCGTCATCCAGATTGTGATGATTAGCGCTGCCGCGTTGATGATCATCTTCTGCAAGGCAAAACCCAAGAAGGCCATTGCCGGTCCCGTCTGGCAAAGTGGTATGGTCGCTGTAGTCGCCATCTACGGTATCGCTTGGCTCGCCGACACCTACTTCGCCAACTATCTGGGTGAAATCCAGGATATGTTGGCCGGCTTAGTAGAGCAATACCCGTGGTCGATTGCCTTTGCGTTCTTCCTGGTATCGGTGCTCGTCAACTCACAGGGTGCCGTGGTTGTTGCCATGCTACCGCTGGCCTATAAACTGGGTATCGACGGCTGGATCCTGTTGGGTGTGTTGCCCTCGGTCTATGGCTACTTCTTTATCCCCAACTACCCGTCGGATATTGCCACCGTGAACTTTGATCGCACAGGCACTACCGTCATCGGCAAGTACCTGTTGAACCACTCCTTCATGATGCCAGGTATGGTACATACCATCGTCGCTTGTGTTGCCGGCTACCTCATCGCATTGCTTTACCACTCGATGGGCTGGATCTAAACCGATAGCAGAATATCCACAACAAAACGAATTGCACGGGGTCGTTTGGGCTCTGTGCAATTCTTTTTTTGCCACCATTCCTTCGCAAGCGTTCACATCATCCACATCCCATACTATACCCTATCGGGGATATTTTTATATTAATTCATTATATTACACCCGAAAGGGTATAATTATTTCAATGACCTTTCACGTGAAGTCATCCAAAGCCAGACGATGGTGACCGGTGTGCATACGAAATTGTCATTGGACATCAATTTCCTGCCCGACGAGCTGAAGGAGCGTTATAAACAGGAAATCGCTGCTAACGTCGAGAGACTGACAGCAGAGATATAAATCCTAAAATGTTGGGCTTTTTTGGCATGATTTTTGCCTGCTTTCATTAAAAATAGTAACCCAATAATAACGAATAACGATGAAACGATTATTGCATTTAGTCCTTATTGCCGTATTGATGACGATGTTCACGGGGTGTAAGGAGAATTACTCGGTGGGCGAGAAGGTGGGTAACCTGATTGAGTTCACCAAAAAAGGTGTCATTTGGGATTCCTGGGAAGGACGCATGAACCTTACCCAGACGGGTATGAACACCAGTGGCGCTCCGTTCCAGTTCTCGTTTGACAACGATCGCAACGACCAGGATTCACTGATCCAACTGCTCTATCAGGCTCAGGTCGAGGGATGGAAGGTCAAACTCAAGTACCATGCCGTGTGGGGCATGAAGAATGTCTTCTCCAATCGTGGTGAGACCGACTATTTTGTGGATGACGTTGAGGTGCTAGACAAAGACTTTGCCAATCCGCTCCGCCACTTGGGCGGCGGTCAAGGCCATGTGGTAGATACCGTGTGGGTAGTTGTCGATAAGGCCGAAATGCTCAAGCACATGAACAAATAGAAATCTACTGGCGCCAAAACAATGACGGTTCGCCTGATGTGTATAAGTCACATCAAGCGAGCCGTCACTTTTTCTCCATTTTTCAGAATCTGTGTCTAATCCTCAACGATGACGCGGGTGACGATGGGCTTGCCGTTTTCGTCAATCAGGGGCGTTAATCCTGCGCCACTACCGTAGGCCACTAATAGGTAGTTCACACCTGTCTGGGTGTCAACAATCACGTCGGCTTCCCGGCAGATACCTTTCATCTCCCTATCTCGCCAAACAAATCTTTTCATGTCCTTTCCCATTTTGATTAATGATTTTATATTGTCCACAAAAATACATCAAATTATTTGATTTCTCAGTATCTTTGCCATTGTTTATGACATAAAAACGGGATGAGATATGGAATTAAAGGAGTTTATTGAGAATTACCGGGAGGCATTCGGGGAGAATGCTCAGTTGCCGTTGCTGTTTGGCTACAGTGATACGCCTGTGGCCGACACGGCGAAGATTGGAGGGTGTTTTTTCAAGGGGCTGCAAGTGGCTCGCGAGGGAACGCCGGTCAGCCTGAGCGTCGAGGTCATCGGTTGCGGAGGCGGAAAACTCTACACGGGTTTCAGCGATATGCCCGAACGAGTGCCTAGCTTCGTCTCTCTTACGGAAAAATATAAACGCACGCCAGAGATGGTGGCGAATTATGTGAAAAGCCTAGCAATGCCTAGAGCCACCAAACCCTATCTGAACTTCATCAGGGCAGATCAGGCGGAGTCGCTGAAAGGATTTGAGGGCGTGCTGTTCTTTGCCACGCCCGATATGCTGTCGGGGCTGTGTGGCTGGGCTTTTTATGACACCAATGAGCCTGATGCCGTGGTGGCGAAGTTCGGCTCGGGATGTAGCACTGTGGTATCGATGACAGTGGTCGAGAATGCCCGCCTGGGCCACCGCTGCTTTCTGGGCTTATTCGACCCGTCGGTGCGTCCCTGGGTCGGCAAGGATGAACTGAATGAGCCGCTTCACGGTGATGTTGGACACGATGCGCGAGTGTTTCTTGTTTGGCTCCCACGCTTGGGAACGCATCAAAGCCCGCCTGTGATACCGCAAAATGCCCGCAAACGTTTTGTGTTGTGGGCTTTATTTTCTATATTTGCAAATCTTTTACACTAAATAAATTATGAGACGATTTTTCATTTTTCTTTTTGCGCTTACGGCAATGGCATTGACAGTCAGTGCCCAGGGTTTCTTCGCGCCCTCGGTAGCCAGTCCAGAAATTTCAAAAAACGGTGATGTGACCTTTAAGGTGAAAGCGGCAGGCGCCGACACTGTTAAACTGATTATCGACACGCGTGTGGACACGCTGATGAAGCACACGGGCAATGACACGTGGACCATCACCTTGCGCGACTTGGAGCCCGACCTGTATATGTACTACTACGTCATCGACGGCATGAAAGTGCTCGACAACGAGAATGCACACACCCTGCGCGACGTCAAGAGTGTGATGAACACTTTCGTGCTCGACCCACAGGGCGACTGCCCGATGGCAGTGCATGACGTGCCCCACGGGGAAGTGCGTGCCGTGTGGTATGACTCACCCACCTTGAACATGAAACGCCGCATGATGATTTATCTGCCTCCAGGCTACGAAGAGAGCCGCCAAAAGTACCCCGTCTTCTACCTGTTGCATGGTTCAGGTGGTGATGAGACGGTATGGCTGGAGCAAGGCCGTGCCGCCCAAGTGCTTGACAACCTCATTGCCAGCGGCAAGGCCGAGCCAATGATTGTCGTCATGCCTAATGGCAATGTCGATGAACAGGCAGCGTCCAACATGAGTTCGCAGGGCAATGTGCAGCCCACATTCGCCCACAAAAAATGGATGGAAGGTACCTTTGAGAGTAGCTTCAACGACATCATGAACTGGGTAGATAACAATTACCGCACCCGTGCCGCAAAGCGCTATCGCGCCATTGCCGGCCTGTCGATGGGTGGTTATCACTCGCTCTACATCAGCGCCAACCAGCCCGATGATTTCAATTATGTCGGTTTATTCTCGGCCGCCATCGGACGTATGGACCAGGGCAAGAGCAAAATCTATGACGACTTGGAGACGAAACTCGTCAACCAGTTCAAGCAGCGTCCGCGAGTGTACTGGATTGGCATCGGCAAGGATGACTTCCTGTACAAGGACAATGTCGCTTTCAGAGAGATGCTCGACAAAAACCGCCTACGTTATACCTATCACGAGAGCAGTGCAGGCCACGAGTGGGCCAACTGGAGAGATTATCTGGTGATTTTTGCACAATTATTATTTAAATGACATCCTAGCCATGGCATAGCCACGGCACAGAGAACAATAACTGAAACCAAATGCTCGACGCACTCATTCACTTCTTTACCCAATGGGGTTACCTGGGACTGTTTCTGGGGTCGTTCCTTGCTGGCAGCATCGTGCCTTTCAGCAGCGAGGCGCTGGTCATTGCCTGTGTAGGACCGCTACACATGAACCCTATGGCCTGCCTTTTTGTGGCGCTGGCGGGCAACGTGAGCGGTGGTATGACCTGCTACTACATCGGGCACTTAGGAAAAATCGAGTGGATTGAGAAGTACGCCCGCGTGAGTGAGGAAAAACTCAATCGCGCCCTGCAATTCATGCACAACCGAGGTGCCTGGATGGGGTTCTTTGCTTTTGTTCCCATGCTGGGAACCGCCATCAGTGTCGCTTTGGGCTACGTACGCTCCAATGTGTGGATTGTCTTGTTGACCATGACCATTGGCAAACTGTTACGCTATGCCGCCATCATCTGGGGCTCCCTCAAGCTCATCAACCTGTTCTAAATCAAGCCATAATGCAAAATGGAACCTGAATACCTGATAACAAATAACAATGGCGAATATCTGACTTTCCGTGACGATATCATGCAGCGCATCCGCAATGCGCAGTATGATGCCATGCGGGCTGTCAACAAAGAGATGATTTCCCTGTATTGGGACATTGGCCGACAAATCACAGAACGCCAAAAAGAACTGGGTTGGGGAAAATCAGTAGTGGAAAACCTTTCCAAAGACATCCAAAAGGAGTTCCCCGGAATACAAGGTTTTGGTGTTCGCAACATTTGGAACATGGCGCGTTTCTATACTGAATATCAGTCTAATCCAATTCTGCATCCATTGGTTGCAGAAATAAGTTGGAGCAAACACATCTGCATCATGGAACGGTGCAAAGATACCCAAGAGCGCCGCTTTTACATCCTTGCCACGAAGCGTTTTAGTTGGACCAAGAATGTACTTCTTCATCAAATTGAGGCCAAAGCATTCGAGAACTATCTACTCGGTCAAAGCAACTATGACCATACATTGCCCGATTCCGTTAAACAACAAGCAGTGCTCGCTTTGCGTGATGATTATTCCCTATCGTTTCTAGATATTGCAGATGAGCACTCCGAGCACGATTTAGAAACGGCCATTGTGCGCAATATTCGGTCATTCTTGATGGAATTTGGACATGATTTCTCTTTCGTGGGCAACCAGTATCGGCTTGAAGTGGGTGGCCAAGAATACTTCATAGACTTGCTCCTTTATAGCAGACGCATGAAAGCGATGGTAGCAATAGAATTGAAAGTGGGCGATTTCAAACCTGAATACAAAGGCAAAATGGAGTTCTATCTGAATGTGCTTGATGACATGGTTAAATTGTCCCATGAGAATCCTTCAATCGGCATAATCATTTGCAAATCAAAGAATCGAACAATTGTAGAATATGCCCTGCGACACAGTGTATCTCCTATCGGAGTAGCCACATACAGCATTTCCAGCGAGTTGCCCGACAATTATAAGGAAATGCTGCCCACAAGCCAAGAAATAGCTAACAAGGTTGATCATCTGCTCAACAACATCTAACACTAATCTTTCAACAGAATATGACACCTATTGAGATTCATAACGAATTGCTGGCCGGACGCATCATCAAGCATCTGGAGCGCCGCAACTTCAAGGCTCATTACTGCGCCACTGCCAATGAAGCCATCAAACTTATCAAGTCGCTTATGCCCGAGGGCAGCATTATCACTTGGGGAGGTTCACAGACCATCCGCGAAATGGGCATGACACAAGAGCTCATCGACTGCGGAGCTTATAAGGTCATTGACCGTGACAAAGCCGTTACCAACGAGGAGAAGCGCCAATGCTACCTCGATGCCATGGATGTGGACTATTTCCTCACCAGCGCCAACGCCATTACCCAGGACGGCGTCATCGTCAATATCGATGGCCGCGGGAACCGCGTCGCCGCCATCACATGGGGCCCACACAACGTGATACACATCATCGGGATGAACAAGGTAGCACCCACCATCGAGGCGGCTCTGGCCCGTGCACGCAACGTCGCTGCCCCCATCAATACGGCACGCCTGGGCTGTGATACCCCCTGCCGCATCGACGGCGTGTGCCACAACTGCAACTCTCCCCAGTGCATCTGCAACTACGTCCACTTCACCCGCAACAGTTTCCCGGCTCATCGCCACACCGTCATCCTCGTGGGCGAGAACTGGGGCTACTAAAAAGACTAAGACTATGAATGATAATTTGAGTTTTATCGGGATTATTCCCGCAAGATTCGCCTCGACGAGGTTTCCGGGCAAGCCGCTGGCTATGCTGGGCGGCATGACAATGATTGAGCGGGTGTACCGCCAGGTGAGCAAGGCGCTGGAACGTGTGGTGGTCGCCACCGACGACAACCGCATCATGGCTGCGGTAGAGGCCTTTGGCGGCAAGGCGGTGATGACGAGTACCGAACACCGGAGCGGCACCGACCGCTGTCAGGAGGCTTATGTGAAAAACGGAGGTGGCGAGGACGTTATCATCAACATCCAGGGTGATGAGCCGTTTATCCAACCCGACCAGTTGCAAGCCATCATGGCCTGCTTTAACGACCCCACAACCGACATCGCGACGCTGGTGCGTCCCTTCGACCCCAACCGCCCCTACAGCGAGTTGGAAAACCCCAACTCGCCCAAGGTGGTGCTGGACAACGAGATGCATGCCCGCTACTTTTCACGCTCGGTCATTCCCTACATCCGTGGCCGTGAACGCGAAGAGTGGCCCAAGGCGACACAATACTATACCCACGTGGGCATGTATGCCTATCGTGCTAACGTCTTAGCCAAAATTACACGTCTGCCGCAGTCACCACTGGAGCTGGCCGAATCGCTGGAACAGCTGCGCTGGCTCGAGAACGGCTACACCATCAAGGCGGGTATCACTACCACTGCAACCATCGGCATCGACACGCCCGAAGACCTCGCCCGTGCCGAGGAATACCTAGCCAATTCCTAACTTCTAACCCCTACTTGTCATGAAACCGTCAATTCTCACGATAGCCTGCCTGTCGCTGGCGATGTGGGCCACTGCCCAACCTGCTGGAAACGAGTGGATGAATCTGCAAGTGAACGAAATCAACCGACTGCCGGTTCACACGTCTTTTTTTGCCTATAACAGTGAGAGCGAAGCTCTAATCAACCATCCCCAACAGTCGGGCCGCTACCTGTCACTCGATGGCGACTGGAAGTTCCATTGGGTAGCCAATCTTGACGAGCGCCCGACCGATTTCTATCGCACCAACCTGGACGACAGCAGTTGGGCAATGATGCCCGTGCCGGGGATGTGGGAACTGAACGGCTATGGCGATCCCGTGTATGTGAACATCGGGTTCCCGTGGCGTGGCAACTGGGAGACCGACCCGCCCCGTGTGCCCGTGCAGGACAACCATGTGGGTACTTACCGCCGCCACATTACCCTGCCTGCCGAGTGGAAAGGCCAGCAGGTTATCGCCCACTTCGGGAGTGTGACCAGTAACATCAGCCTGTGGGTGAACGGCCAATTTGCAGGTTATGCCGAGGACAGCAAACTGGCAGCAGAATTTGACATCACCCCTTTGTTGAAAGAGGGAGACAACCTGCTGGCATTCCAAGTGATGCGCTGGTGTGACGGCACCTATAGCGAGGATCAGGACTTTTGGCGCCTGACGGGTGTGGCGCGCTCGAGTTACCTCTATTGCCGAGACAAGAACAGCCACATCGACGACCTGCGTGTGACAACGGGCCTTACCGATGATTTGAAAGATGGCACCTTGATGGTTGCACCCGTCATCACAGGCAAGGGCACCATGAGTTACCGCCTGCTAGACGGCCAAGGCAAAGAGGTGCCGATGACATCGACAGGCGAAAACCGCTGGACCGTTTCCGGCATCCAGCCGTGGACCGCCGAGACGCCCAACCTCTATACTCTTGTAGCCACCCTCTCCCCCACCGACAAGAAAGCCAAGAGCGAAACCATTGTTCAAAAGATAGGTTTCCGCCGTGTGGAAATCAAGGACGGCCAGTTGCTGGTCAACGGCAAAGCCATCTATATCAAGGGCGCCAATCGCCACGAGATGGACCCCGACGGCGGCTATGTCGTGTCACGCGAGCGCATGATTGCCGACATCAAGGAGATGAAGCGCATGAACATCAACGCCGTACGCACCTGCCACTACCCCGACGACCCGCAGTGGTATGACTTGTGCGACGAGTATGGCCTGTATGTTATTGCCGAGGCCAACCAGGAGGGACACGGCTTCTATTATGACCCCAATACGGCCGCTTCCTACAAGCCAATGTTCGCCAAGCCCATCCTGGAGCGCAACCAGCACAACGTGAGCGTGCAGTTCAACCATCCCAGCG
>JAEEGL010776976.1_pt1 | contig 27197 bp, 25 predicted proteins | sample 9134231 | NCBI WGS metagenome assembly JAEEGL01 (sample SAMN16246548, study PRJNA631951) | gut metagenome | biome: gut microbiome; feature: rumen; material: fiber-attached | host: Bos | place: Iran: Karaj | collected 2018-10 | reverse complement strand
GTTAATGGTCCTGAAAACTTGATTGGTAAGACTGTTGTCGCTGTTAGCGAGGACTTCTATCGTCCTACCGATGTTGTTAACCTGTGGGGTGACCCCACCAAGGCCAAGGCCAAACTGAAGTGGAACCCTAACAAAACAAGCTTTGAGGAGTTGGTGAAGATTATGGTCGAGCACGACATTGCCAAGGTAGCCGCAGAAGGTGCCGCCGCCAAAGTTCGCACTAACCTTGCAGAATACTTGGAGAAAGGCATTGTAAAGTAATGGCACTCGATAAGAATTCTAAAATCTACGTGGCAGGCCACCATGGATTGGTGGGCTCTGCTATTTGGAACAACCTGTTACAGCGTGGTTACACCAACCTTGTTGGCCGTAGCCATAAGGAGCTGGACTTGACAGACCAGTATGCTGTCAAGAAGTTCTTCAATGAAGAACAACCAGACGCTGTGGTGCTGGCAGCTGCCTTTGTGGGCGGCATTATGGCGAATATGCTCTATAGGGCAGACTTCATCATGATGAACATGAAGATTCAGTGCAATGTCATCAGTGAGGCCTACGCCCATGGCGTGAAAAAACTCCTCTTCCTGGGTAGCACCTGTATTTATCCAAAGAATGCTCCGCAGCCTATGAAGGAGGAATGCTTGCTGACCAGCCCGCTGGAGTATACTAACGAGGAGTATGCCATTGCCAAGATTGCGGGTCTGAAGATGTGCGAGAGCTACAATCTGCAGTATGGCACCAACTACATTGCCGTGATGCCCACGAACCTCTACGGCCCCAACGACAACTTCCATCTGGAAAACAGTCACGTGATGCCCGCCATGATGCGTAAGGTGTATCTGGCCAAGCTCATTCACGATGGCGCTTGGGACAAGATTCGTCGCGACCTCACCATCCGTCCCGTGGGTGCCAACATCAAGGAAAATGGCGAGCAAGTCCGCTACGTGATTGATGGCAATAGCGAAGAAACCCTCATCCGCAAGATTCTAGCTTGGTACGGTATAGAGGATAATAAGGTGACCCTCTGGGGCACCGGCAAGCCCCTCCGTGAGTTCCTTTGGAGCGAGGATATGGCAGATGCCAGCGTACATGTGCTGCTGAACGTTGATTTTAAAGATATTATAGGAATAGAGAAATACTCCAGCGTACACTATGGCGTGGCTGCAGATGGTGTGGTTGACCGCAACCATTCTACTGGTCGTGGCGGATACATCCCCAGCCTGGGCGAAATTCGCAACTGCCACATCAATGTGGGCACGGGCAAGGAACTCACCATTCGCGAACTCAGCGAACTGGTAGTCAAGGCCGTGGGCTTTGAAGGCACCGTAGAATTCGACGCCACCAAACCTGATGGCACAATGCGCAAGCTCATTGACGTGAGTAAACTGCACTCTCTGGGGTGGCATCACCACATAGAGATTGAAGACGGAGTCCAGAAACTTTTTGAATGGTATAAGAATAGTTTGTCGCTAACTTAATATTTAACATTCCGCAACAGGCTTTTCTGCCTTCCGCTCGGAAATAGGTGTTTATCACTCTTGCAGAGAGATAAGATTTCTTCTCGGCTGGCGCATAGACAATAAACAAAAACGATATATATGAAGAAAGTAATGCTAGTGTTTGGAACACGTCCTGAGGCCATTAAGATGTGTCCACTGGTCAAGGAGTTCCAGAAACACCCCAATGATTTTGAAACCATAGTATGTGTGACGGGTCAGCACAGAGAGATGCTGGACCAGGTACTCACTATATTCGATGTTAAGCCGGACTATGACTTGAACATCATGAAGCAAGGGCAGGATCTCTATGACGTGACGGCACGTGTACTCACGGGTATGCGTGACGTATTCAAGGAGTGTAAGCCCGATGTGGTGCTGGTTCATGGTGATACCACTACCAGCACAGCTGCCGCCTTGGCAGCTTTTTACCAGCAGATTCCTGTTGGTCATGTAGAAGCAGGCTTGCGTACACACAATATCTATAGCCCCTGGCCTGAGGAGATGAACCGTCAGATTACTGGCCGCATAGCCACCTATAACTTCTCGCCCACACCTCTCAGCGAGAGCAACCTGAAAGAAGAAAAGGCTCAAGGCCAAATCTTCGTTACGGGTAATACCGTTATCGATGCCCTTCACATGGTGGTCGAGAAGCTTAACTCTGATGCTGCTTTGGCAGCAGAGCAGGACAAAGTCCTAGCTCAGGCAGGTTATGATGTGTCTCGTTTGGCCAACGGCAAAAAGCTTGTCCTCATCACCGGTCACCGTCGTGAGAATTTTGGTGAGGGCTTTATCAGTATGGTAACGGCAATGAAGGATCTTTCTGAGAAGTATCCTGATGTGGACTTTGTTTACCCCATGCACTTGAATCCTAATGTGCGTAAACCCATTCACGAGGTGTTTGGAGAAGACCTGACCCGTCCTAACTTCTTCTTCATTGAACCTCTTCAGTATTTGGAGTTTGTTTACCTAATGGAGAAGAGTACGGTTGTTCTGACAGACTCTGGTGGTATTCAGGAGGAGGCCCCCGGTCTTGGAAAACCTGTGCTCGTGATGCGTGATACCACAGAGCGTCCCGAAGCTTTAGAGAGTGGAACTGTTCATCTGGTGGGTACCAACCATGATTTGATCGTGAATGAGGTGAGCACTCTGCTTGATGACGCAGTTGCTTACGAGAAGATGTCCAAAGCCGTGAATCCTTACGGTGATGGGTTGGCTTGTGGCAGAATAGTAGATGCACTTCTTTAATTATTTTTATTATCATGTGTAAATGGTAGTATTCATATTTTACAGAGTCTGATGGGCCTTCCTATAATAAATGAAGCATTTTTATAGACAAAGTTATCACTCCTTCTTTCTTATCATTGTATGTCTAGTTAGTTGGGCATGCTCATCTGATACGATTGAAAGTGATGGCCCAGTTTTATCATTAGAGAAGTTTTCTCTGTTAAAATCACTCAACCCCACTATTGAGGAGGATGTTATTTGTCCTGTAGCGATGAATGATACATCTATTGTTATGTATGCACATCATTTATATAATTTCAAAAATCTGATTCCTTCCATAGATGGAGTCTATGACAAAATTACTATAGATGGAGTTGAAATTAAATCAGGAATATCGCCTATAGACTTAAGTGAGCCTCGAAAGATGGAGCTTACTAAGGGAAATGTTGCTAAGAAGTACACTGTTTCCATAACCGGTCATAACGGATTACCAGTAATGAATATTGAAACGGATAATGGAGTTAGTGTTTCAAGTAAAACGGATTATGTTGATGCAACTATAAGTTTATGTAATTATGGATGTAAAACGTGGAAGGCTCGAGGACAGATAAGAGGACGAGGAAATGTAACGTGGCGCAATTTTCCTAAGAAACCATACAAAATTAAATTCTCACAAGCAGAATCACCTTTCGGATTCGCACAAGAGAAAGATTGGGTCCTTTTAGCAGATTATACAGATAAATCGCTACTTAGGACACCCTATATGAGTGAGATTTCTAAGGCAGTCGGGCTCAAATATACAGTCAACTATAAACATATCGAGCTTTTCCTGAATGACGAATATCTGGGAACCTATCTTTTAACAGATCAGGTTGAGAAATCAAAAAGTAGGATAATTATAGACAATAGTGGCTTTATTATTGAAGATGATACCTACTTTTACAACGAGCCTTATTATTTTAAGACTGTGCTAAATGGTTGTAATTATACATTTAAGTACCCTGATGTCAGTACAAAAGATGAAAGTGCTTCTTTTATAGAGGATTATATGAATAATCTTGAAGCACAACTGGCAGTCTTAGTGGAGAATCCGTCCGACCTAGGATATATGGATTTCATTGATATTGATAGTTTTGCTAAATGGTTTATTGTCGCAGAGCTCACAGGTAATTTGGATCCCAATCTTTATTATGTTTTATTCTCAAGAACAGAGAAGCTCTTAATGATGCCAATGTGGGATGCTGAATGGAGTCTTGGACTTGCTTGCAAAGGAAACCCCGATGAGTTTTACGGATGGTATTTAAATGGGCAACATGGCCCAATGTTACCTACTGACGAGTACTGGAAAAATCAACTTTATTTTAAAAATCTATTTTTTTCCCCAACGTTTGTGGAATGTGTAAAAAAGCAATGGTCCGATGTAAAGCCAAACATTATGGAAGCTATTAAATTCTTAAAACAGTACCGTTATACAATTAATGATTCTCAGGAGGACAATTTTACAAAATGGCCAATTTTAGACCAGTATTTAGGAGGCACTTTAATTGTATGTGGAGGGTGGTCAAAAGAAGTTGATTATATTGAAAAATGGATAGAAGATAGAGTTATGTGGTTTGATGAATATGTAAAACATGATTTTATTATATTAAATTAATAAATCAAGATTATATATAATTATATGTTCAACTTAGATAAGTTTATATCAGATAGTGTGACTTTTCGACCTGTCAGCATGTTTGCGCCAGATATTGAGGCAAATAAAGAAAAACTGACACAGGAGATAAAGGGTAAGAAGGTATGTGTGATTGGTGGTGCCGGTTCGATAGGTTCCAGTTTCATCAAAGCAGTACTACGCTTTGAGCCTAAAAGCATAGTGGTGGTTGACCTGAATGAAAACGGGCTGGCAGAGTTGGTACGTGATGTACGTTCAACCAACGGCCTTTATGTACCGGATGAGTTCCGTTGCTACACGCTGAACTTTGCAGATCCCATTTTTGAAAGGATTTTCCGTGAGGAGAAGGGCTTTGACATTGTGGCCAACTTCAGCGCCCATAAGCATGTGCGCTCAGAGAAGGATAGGTTTTCCGTGCAGGCACTCATTGAGAACAATGACATCAAGGCCAAGAAGTTGATGGATTTACTCACGGTTTATCCTCCTAAGCATTTCTTCTGTGTGTCTACTGACAAGGCGGCAAACCCCGTGAATATCATGGGCGCCAGCAAGCGCATCATGGAAGACCTCGTGATGGCGTACAACAAATACTTCAAAGTCACAACCGCCCGTTTTGCTAATGTTGCTTTCTCTAATGGTTCCCTTCCTGACGGTTGGATTCACCGTTTGCAGAAGAAGCAGCCGCTGGCTGCACCTTCTGATGTGAAGCGTTATTTCGTTAGCCCAGAAGAGTCTGGCCAGATTTGTATGTTGGCTTGTATCCTTGGTAACGGGGGAGAGGTATTCTTCCCGAAACTGGGCGAAGACCAGATGTTGAAATTCTCTTCCATCTGTGATAAGTTCGTTACTGCAAATGGTCTTGTAAAGGATCCTTGCAGTAGCGATGATGAAGCTAAGCGCAAGGCGGCTGCTTTGGGTTGGGATGATAACAAGTATCCTACTGTTTACTTCGGTTCAGATACAACAGGAGAGAAGGCTTACGAAGAGTTCTATGTACCAGGAGAAAAGATAGATATGCATCGCTTCAAGGCGCTGGGCGTGGTTTGCCAGACCAACCGCCATGAGATGGCTGAGGTGAATGGGTTCTTTGATAAACTGGAAAGCATCTTCCAGAAAGAAGACTTCACAAAGGCTCAGGTGGTTGAGGCAATTAAAGAGTTCATCCCTAACTTTGAACACGAAGAAAAAGGAAAGAACTTGGATCAAAAGATGTAATTTGATAAAACCTAATAGTAATCATGGCTGATTATAAAAAGACTATTGACTTTATTAAGTCTGTATATGGCAACCAAGAGTTTACTCCTCTGGCTGTTCCCGTATTTGTTGGCAATGAAAAGAAGTATCTAAACGAATGTATTGACACTACATTCGTTAGTTCTGTAGGTAAGTTCGTTGACCGCTTTGAGAATGATATGGCTGCTTACACGGGCGCAAAGCGTGCAGTTGTGTGTGTGAGTGGAACAAATGCCCTTCACATGGCTTTATTACTCGTAGGCGTTAAGCGTGATGATGAGGTTTTAACACAAGCTTTGACTTTCATTGCCACCGAAAATGCATTGAGCTATATAGGAGCATATCCTGTATTCCTTGATGTGGATCGTTCCACTATGGGTTTATCTCCTGATGCTATGAAGGAGTGGCTCCTGAAGAATGCGGAGGTAAGGAAGAACACACGTATTGGCGAACTGGACAAGAGTCATGACTTCGCATACGAGGAGGATGAGTATGCTTGCTATAACAAGAATACTGGTCGCAGAATAAAGGCTTGCGTACCTATGCACACCTTTGGCCATCCTGTGCGTATTGAGGAGATTGCTGCACTCTGCAAAGAGTGGCATATTGAATTGGTAGAGGATGCGGCTGAAAGCATAGGTTCTAAGTATAAAGGTCAGCACACTGGCACATTTGGTAAGATTGGTGCCATCAGTTTCAATGGTAACAAGACCATCACCACTGGTGGCGGTGGTATGATGCTATTCAATGATGAAGAACTGGGCGCATTCGCCAAGCACATCACCACTCAGGCTAAGATTCCCCACCGTTGGGAGTTCCGTCACGACCATATTGGCTTCAACTATCGTATGCCCAATATTAATGCAGCACTTGGTTGCGCTCAGTTGGAGAATATTGATAAGTACATTGCCAGTAAGCGTCAGGTGGCTGCTGAATACGAAGCCTTCTTCAAGAATATCCCTGATATAGACTTCTTTGTAGATTCTCCCGACACCTTCTCTAACTACTGGCTCAATGTGGTCATTCTGAAGGATAAGGAGGCACAGATTAACTTCCTTACCGAGACAAATGACAATGGTGTGATGACGCGTCCCATTTGGGAGCTAATGAACCGCCTGCCAATGTTCGAGAAATGTGAGAATGATGGATTGAAGAATACCATCTGTTTCGCTGATAGAGTGGTGAATATCCCTAGTTCTGTACGTCCTTCAGATTTACCTAAAGAGTAATGAATAAACCTTTAATTCTTGTTGGCGGTGGCGGACATTGCAAGTCCGTACTTGAAGCAGTTGAGAGTGCTGGTTACAGCATCCTTGGTGTGCTGGATATGCCTGAAGAGGTAGGGAAGGAGATTCTTTCTACCAAGGTTATAGGAACAGATGATGATATTCCTGCATACGTGGATAATGCAGAGTTTGTCATAACTGTTGGTTTCATTAAGAACCCTGCAATCCGCATCAAACTCTACAACAAGATTAAAGAAGCTGGAGGGAAGCTGGCAACAGTTATTGCCTCTACCGCATATGTTTCCAAATATGCTGAAATTGGCGAAGGAACAGTAGTCCTCCATCAGGCAATTGTAAATGCAGGAGCTAAGGTGGGAAAGAACGTGATTCTGAATACCGCCACCAACATAGAGCATGATGCTGTGATAGGAGATCATTGCCACATATCAACCGGAACAATGGTAAATGGTGAGGCACAGATTGGAGAAGCCACTTTTGTTGGAAGTCAATCAGTAGTTAATCAATGTGTAATGGTCTGTAGCGAAGTTGTGGTCGCATCTGGTTCTGTGGTACATAAAGATATTAAAGAGCCTGGCATCTATGCCGGTAATCCTATAAAACGTATTCAATGAGCGCAAAGCATACAATCATTATAGCAGAAGCAGGCGTGAACCATAACGGTTCCATTGAACTGGCAAAGCAACTGGTTGATAAGGCCGTTGAGGCTGGTGTGGACTACATCAAGTTCCAGACCTTCAAGGCTTCTAAACTTGTTACAAAGGCTGCAAAGCAGGCTGAATACCAGCAGAAGAATATTGGAAAGGAAGGCGATAGCCAGTACCAGATGCTAAAGAAACTGGAACTATCGCCCGAAGACCACGAAGTTCTGATTGCTTACTGCAAAGAGAAAGGTATCAAGTTCTTCTCTACAGCCTTTGACTTTGATAGCATTGATTATCTACACTCATTGAACCTTGGTTTGTGGAAGATTCCTTCAGGTGAGGTTACTAACTATCCTTTCCTAAAGCATGTAGCCTCTTATAATGAGAAGACCATCCTCAGCACGGGAATGTGTGATATGGTGGATGTTCGTGCAGCTGTTGAGGCTCTATACAAGAATGGCTTGCCAAAGGAAAACTTGATCCTGCTCCATTGCAACACTGAATATCCCACACCTTTTGAGGATGTTAATCTCAAGGCTATGGATGCTCTCCGTAAGGAGTTTGGAGTTGAGGTAGGGTATAGCGACCATACCAAGGGTATTGAAGTCCCCATTGCAGCTGTTGCTTTAGGCGCAACGGTGATAGAGAAACATTTTACGCTTGACCGCAATATGGAAGGTCCTGACCATAAAGCCAGTCTCGAACCCGACGAACTGAAAGCTATGGTAAGTGCTATCCGTAATATTGAAAAGGCTGTAGGTGGTGATGGAACCAAGCACATTAGCGATAGTGAGCGTAAGAACATTGCCATTGCCCGTAAGAGCATTATTGCTGCTAAAGACATCAAGAAGGGTGAACTGCTCACCGAAGAGAATCTGACTGTAAAGCGCCCAGGTACTGGTATTTCGCCTATGCGTTGGGAAGAAGTTGTAGGTACAAAAGCAATAAAGGACTTCTCAGAAGAAGACCTTATAGAAATTTGAATCCTGAAACCTGGAACTTGAAACTAAAGAGTATGCGTAAGATTTGTGTAGTTACCGGTAGTCGTGCTGAATATGGCATCCTTAGGGGATTGATGAAAGCCATAAAGGATGATCCAGAATTGCAGTTGCAGATTATTGCGACCAATCAGCACCTGTCCAAGCTCCAGGGCAAAACCTATAAGGAGATAGAGCGTGACGGCTTCACCATTGACTACAAGGTATATATGGCTGATGATGAGGCACCAGATAATGCCAACACCACAGCTAAATCTATCAGCAGAGGAGTTGCTGGTTTTGCAGATGCTTTTGATGCTCTGAAACCAGATTTATTGCTGATCCTTGGTGACCGCTACGAAATGTTGGCAGTAGCTTCTACAGCACTCATCTATAAAATACCTATTGCCCATCTGCATGGTGGCGAAATTACGGAAGGAGCTTTTGATGATGCCATACGTCATGCCATTACCAAGATGAGCCACTTGCATTTCACATCCACTGAGGCTTACCGCAAGAGAGTGATTCAGTTGGGTGAGCAACCTGAAAGAGTATTCAATGTTGGTGCGCTTGGTGTGGAGAATGTGATGAAGAATGACTTCATGAGCAAGGAAGAAATAGAAAAGAGTTTGAACTTCCAGTTAACAGATAAGTGCATCCTCTGTACCTATCATCCTGTTACCCTCAGCAATATGTCTTCTGAAAAACAGGTTCTGAACTTATTGGAGGCTCTGAATGATTACAAGGACTATCATATCATCTTCACCTATTCCAACTCTGACACTAACTCGCAGATTATCCATAAACGTATTCAGGAGTATGTGGATAGAAATGAGGACAGATGTATGTTCATCCCTTCATTGGGACAGAGACGCTATTTCTCTGCTCTGAAATATATGACTGCAGTAGTTGGCAATAGTTCTAGTGGTATCATTGAGGTTCCCAGTTTTGGAATACCTACACTGGACATTGGAGACCGTCAGAAGGGACGTATTACTGCTGATAGTGTGATTCATTGTGGTTATTCCACAGAAGAGATAAAGGAAGGTTTGAAGAAGGTTGTTGCTTACGGCAATAAAACAATAGATAATCCTTATTATAAAGAAGGTACTTGTGATGCCATCTTGAATGTCATCAAGACCTATCCTTTAGATAATTTGGTACAGAAACATTTCTACGATATTAATCAATGAAGATACTTGTAATAATACCAGCGAGAGGAGGTAGCAAGGGTATTCCACATAAGAATATCAAACCACTGAATGGCAAACCTCTTATTCATTACACAATAGACGAGGCTCGTGAGATTGTGAGTGATGAAGATATCTGTGTTAGTACAGATGATCCTGAAATCATAAAGTGTGTTGAGGGTTACGGCCTTAAAGTGCCATTTGTCCGTCCTGAAGAGTTGGCAACAGATACAGCTGGTACTTATGAGGTTTTGCTTCATGCTCTAAACTTTTATGAGAAGGAAGGCCGGCATTACGATGCTGTATTGTTACTACAGAATACATCACCTTTCCGTAAGGGAGAACAGATTAAGGAAGCCTTAAAACTTTACACGTCTGATGTGGATATGGTTGTTTCTGTAAAGGAATGTGCTGCCAACCCTTATTATTGTGTATTTGAGGAGAATAGTGAAGGCTATCTTCATGTATGCAAAGGAGATGGTAATATCTTCCGTCGTCAGGATGCACCTAAGGTGTATGAGTACAATGGTGCTATATATATTATGAATGCTGAGAAGCTTAAGACTACTCACATGCACAAGATGCAGAAACGAATTAAATATGTGATGGACGATTTGTCATCATTCGATCTTGATACAATGTGGGATTGGGAAATGGCAGAAAGAATTGCCGCACAAAACAAAGAGTAATTATATATAATCATTTAATTTTCAATAGTATGAAGTACTGCAAAAAATGCTGTATGCCGGATACTCGTCCAGGCATCAAGTTTGACGAAGAGGGCGTATGCTCTGCATGTCGTAGTTATGAACATCGTGCAAAAGTAGATTGGGATGCACGCTGGAAAGAGTTTGAGGCTATTTGCGACAAGTATCGCGGGATGAATGGTCCCAATGGTTATGACTGTATGATTGCTGTTTCCGGTGGTAAGGACAGTCATTTCCAGGTGTATCTGATGAAGGAAGTGATGCACATGAATCCTCTTTTGGTTTCAGCGGCTGACAACTTCCCTATGACAGAAGCAGGTAAGCATAATATTCATAATATCTCCGAGGCTTTTGGATGTGACCTGGTGGTTCTTAATCCTAATATTAAGGCTCAAAAGAAGGTAATGCGCTATACATTTGAGAAGTATGGCAAGCCTACCTATTTTGTAGATCGTTATATCTACACCTATCCTCTTTGGATGGCTTTAAAGTTTAACACTCCTCTATTGGTATATGGAGAGAACGTAGGCTGGGAATATGGTGGCGCTGATGGTGTTGAAACCTATTCTGCTCGTGACCAGATAAACAATGGTGTCGGCAGCGGTATCCCTGATGAAGAGATTATTGAGGCTTGCGGTATTGACAGAAAGGATTTGAATTTCTTTGCTCCTCCTTCTAAGGAAGAACTTGCAAAGCTTGATCCGATTTATATTAGCTACTTTACCCAGTGGAATAGCTTTAAGAATTATGAGTTGGCTAAGAAATTCGGATTCCATGATTTGACTCATGAGTGGACTCGCACTCATCATATTGAGCAGTTCGACCAGATTGATACCCCCGCATATCTGGTTCATTCATGGTTGAAGTATCCTAAGTTTGGTCATGCTTCTGCAACTGATTATGCGGCCCGCATGGTTCGTTATGGTTTGCTGACGCGTGAAGAGGGCTTCAAACTCATTGATGAGCACGATGGCAACCTTGACCCTCGTTGTGTCCGTGAGTTCTGCGAATTCCTGGGTTACTCTGAAAGAGAGTTCTGGGAGATTATGGATAAACTATATAACACAGATCTCTTTGAAAAGAATTCATTTGGCAAGTGGGTTTTAAAGAAAGTAGAACGTTAATAAGATGATAGAACAGAAATATATTATTCATCAGAGCCAGTCTTTGCTGGAGGCGTTAACTCAGATTAACACCCTCCAGCAAGGGCCCCTGGTTCTCTTCGTCGTAGATGATGAAGATAGGATGGTTGGTACTTTAACTGATGGAGATGCACGACGTGCATTGATTGCTGGGGCTAATGTCAATGAAAAGACACAGGCGGTAATGCATACAAATTTCAATTATATCCGAGAAGGCGAGAGTGATATTGTAGAGCAACTTCACCGTCAAAGGGAGCTTCATATGAGGCTGGTTCCAATCCTAGACAAGGATAATAGAATTTCTGATATCATTAATCTGGAAGAGTATATCACAAAGCTACCTATAGATGCTGTTCTGATGGCTGGCGGTAAAGGAGAACGCTTGCGCCCGTTAACCGAGAAGACCCCTAAACCATTACTGCCCGTTGGTGATAAAGCAATTATTGACCATAATATTGACAGTTTGATTTCATATGGTGTACAACATATCTCCGTGACGGTCAATTATCTAAAAGAACAGATCGAGGATCATTTTGCACTACCACGTAAAGGCATACAGGTGCAAACTGTGCGGGAACCCAAATTCTTGGGCACAATAGGTTCCATTAAGTTCGTTAAGGAGTTTTACAATGATACGGTCTTAGTAATGAACTCCGATGTATTTACAAATATCAATTTGGAAGATTTTTACCTTCACTTCATAGAGCATAATGCCGTAATGTCTGTGGCAGCGATTCCATACTCTGTATCTGTGCCTTACGGCATATTTGATTTGAATGGAAGGGAAATTCATGGTCTGATAGAGAAGCCAACATATAATTACTATGCTAATGCTGGTATCTATTTGATTAAGAAATATGCTTTGGAGGAAATCCCTGAAGACATTTTCTTTAATGCTACGGACCTAATTGAGAAGCTGATAGCGGAAGGAAAAAAAGTTATCCGTTTCCCGCTTAACGGGACTTGGATTGATATTGGGAATCCTCAAGAATACCAGAAAGCAAATGAGCTTGTTAAACATTTGAGATAAGATATATCATTTTACCTTTTGAGTATTAGAAATAAATAATGTCAGATACAAACAATAAGTTAGCAGGGCAGATAAAACGAGGCTTTATTTGGAATTTTGCAGAACAGGTGAGTTATAAAGTTATTCAGTTTATTATTCAGTTAGTTCTAGCGCGTATTCTTTTGCCGGATGATTATGGCCTTTGTGCCCTTGTACTCGCTTTTATAAACATAGCTGATGTTTTTGTAAAAAGTGGATTTAGTAGTGCTTTAATTCAGAAAAAGGAGGCGAAATCTATCGATTTTTCTTCAGTTTGTTATTTCTGTATTGGTATTGCAGTTATATTATATATTATACTGTTTTTCACTTCATCATATATTGCAGAGTTTTTTGAAGATACACGAATAGCTAACGTGATGCGTGTTATGGGGCTTGTTCTTATAATAGGGGCATTTAATTCTGTTCAGATTGCCATTGTTTATAAAAACATGCAGTTTAAAAAATCTTTTGCAGGTAATATTCTTGGAATGGCTGTATCTGCAGTTGCGGGAATAATCGCTGCGTTACAGGGCTTAGGAGTTTGGGCTTTGGTTATTCAATATGTTACAAATAAAATTGTTAACTGTTTTACATTCTATAGACTTGTACGGTGGCTTCCTAAACGTGAGTTCTCTTTCGCGAGTATAAAACAATTATTTTCTTATGGATGGAAACTCATGGTGTCTTCTGTATTTCAGACAGTATCAGCTGATATTTATGCTCTTGTTATAGGTAAGTTCTTTACAAAGGCTCAGTTGGGTGTATATGACACTGGTCAGAAAATTCCTGCCAATCTTGGAAATACAATAGCAAGTACGATGGGAGGTGTTTTATTTCCCGCTTTTTCAAAGATACAGGATGACCCAGAGAAAATGAGGTCTTATTTAAAGAAAATAAATAGTATTACAAGTTTTGTTATTTTCCCATTTATGATGGGAATAGCTGCTATGGCAGCCCCTTTAGTAGATGTTATTTTAACTGACAAATGGGCCTCTGCAGTTCCCATTATGCAAATAGTTTGTTTTATCTATATGTTTTATCCCATCCATCTTGCAAATCTTCAAATAGCAAAAGCCGTTGGTCGCACAGATATCAGTATGTGGCAAGAGATTACAAAAAAAATACTAGATATAGTAATGCTTATTATTACAGTGCGGTTGGGTTTAATTTGGGTAACTATAGGATTGTTGATTTCAAGCACTTTAGCTCTTTGGGTTAATATAGAGCCCAATAACAAGTTTATTCATTATAATACTATTCGACAATTGTGGGATATAATGCCTTCCTTTATTATTGGATTGACCACTGCGTCAGTAATGTATGTCTTAGTTTTATTCTTGGATGTTAACAATTTTGTTTTATTGATATTACAGGCTATCTCTGGTTTTGTTGTTTTTACCTTATTGACTTTTATGTTTAACCGAAATACATATAACATGGTGAAACAACATATTTTAAATCTAAGAGGGTAGCATCTAATTATCGGTCTATTTCCGAATTTTAAAACTCTAATATAAAAATTATGATGAAAAAATTGGTAATATATGCAACTCATGTATTTGATTTTAAAACAAATGATTTTAAAATTGGAGGGGTGCAAACATATGTGCGTGATTTGTCATTACTAGGGGCTGAGTGCGGTGCAATATCAATAATTTATGATGCTCATGATGGTGTGGATATTCCGCGTTCGGTAGGTTATCAGGGTGTAGAAGTTAAAGAATATAATAAAAAAGGTTCTTTTCAAAGGAGTTTTGATGATATATATAAGCTCGAAAACGAGAATGATACAATTTTCGTTATTGCTACTGACCAATATTTAATTAAGACAAAATTTCAAAATGTAATACAGATTCAACACGGAATAGCATTTGATATCCCAGGATATTTTTTAGGAGGTGTCTGGAAGACACATTTCTTATGGAAAGTCAATAAAGTAATCAGGTGCTTGCGTAATGTTAACAGGCTATATCAAACGCCACATACAGTATGTGTAGATTACAATTATTTTAATTGGTTCAGAACAATTGGAACAGAATACAACGGTCAAAGAATGCACATTATTCCGAATTTTGCATCTGATTTCATTAGTAGTGATGAATTAAACATAAAACTATCCAATGAAAGAGGTATAAAAAAAATAGTATTTGCTAGACGTTTTGAGGATTATAGGGGTTCTATTTTGTTTACAAGAGTAGCGGCTAAGTTGCTAAAGGAAAGGAATGATATTAGAATTACCTTTGCAGGGAATGGTTCGTGCATGGAAGAAATGAAAGACATTTTAAAGGATTGTAGTAATTATGAATTTACTACATACTCGAGTTCTAATAGTATGATTTTTCATAAAGATTTTGATATTGCGGTTGTTCCTACTATTTATTCAGAAGGAACTTCTCTCTCTTTGATTGAGGCGATGGCGGCAGGTTGTTTTCCAATAGCAACGCACGTTGGTGGCATGACCAATATTTTACTTGACTCTTATAATGGAATATTAACATATCCATCAGAAGCTAGCCTATACAATTCTTTGACGAAAGTTCTGAACATGGAGTCGCATTCATTTAATATAATTGTAAATAATGCTTATTGTTCGGCGGCCGCTTCTTTTTCTTTAACCAAGTGGAAAGAATCATGGAAATCTTTCCTTTTGAGTATTTAACTGCTAATGCTTATATACTATATTATAATATTGCTATTGTTTTTCTTGCACTTTGTTAAGGCGACAAAAGTGCAGGAATACTTGGTTTTTTCTTTTCTTTTGCTTTTCTATTGTTTTGCATATAAATTGGGAAGTGATTGGCAAGGGTATGAAGATCTGTATGGAAATGATTTTGAATTTAGAGCTGTAGAGCCTGGTTTCATGTTCGTGTCCAGATTCTTTTCTTCACATGGTGTTGGTTTTTGGGATTATTATAACATACTGAAAGTTTTTAGTTTTATCCTAACATTTATTGGGATAGAGTACTTTATGAGGAATAGTAATAAGTATTTTGCGCTAATGCTTTTTGTGGCATCTTTCGTGAACTACTTATATTTGGACTGCCCTTTTCGAAACACGATAGCAATTTCATTAATGTATGTTGGCCTGATTTTTCTTCATAAAAAAAAATTGCTTCTATTTTATGTGTTTTGTTTGCTGAGTATATCATTCCATTTAAGTGCAGCACCGTTGTTGTTGTTGCCTTTATGCAGATTCGATAAATTAAGTAACAAAACTCTTGTTATTATATATTTTACCACGTTATTGGTTTTCTTGGGAGGTGATCAGTTGATTTTTCGTGTCCTTAGTTTTATGCCTTTCATTATTCAGGATAAGGTTCTCTTTTATGGAGAATCTGGCTCAGAAGCCAGTCAAATATTATCACCAGGACTCGTTTTACGATTAGGATGTTTGTTCCTTATGTTAACTAACAGAAAACAAATAGTAGATAAATATGACAAAGGAGCTTTCATGTTTAATTTAACATATTTATATTTGTTATTAAGTTTAGCTTCTTATACCGTATCTATGCTTTTCAGATGCGGGCTTTTCTTAGGGCTGTTTTATGTAATTTATATAAACTATGGAATAGAGAGCATTAAAGACAAGCCTACAAAAGCTTTTTTTTATGGTTTTTATTTATTAGCAGCTATAGTTGTCACTATATCAACTCTTCAGAAAGGCGTTTATGAACCATATGAAAACGTATTAATTAATTCATTGTTCCCATAATATTGTATGAGTAGCTGTAAGAAAAGAAACGTTAATCATGTAAAAATGATAACAAAGGAAGATGTTTCAAAATTGAAAATTTGTATGATTTTTAATGGGGCGCCTGATTACCGTAGGGCAATATACCTTTTGCTTGAGAATAATTATGCGTGTGATTGGAATTTTATTAAAATGAAAGATGACGCCAGTGCCATGGAAATGGATGTGAAAATGCTGGCAAATGTCCACTATATTAATGAAAGAGTTATTATTAAACCACCACTTACATATCAAAATGGTCTTTTGAAGTTGTTATTTAATAAAGGCAAAAATGTTTTTTTTATAGCAGGAAGTTTGTGGAGTGTTGGTATATGGCTCTTTTGTATATTTAAAAAAATGTTTTTCCCCCAAAAAAGGATTTATTTTTGGTCTCATGGAATTCTTGGGAATAGAGGGTGGCTTCGGAATTCTATAGCAAAATTGTTTTTTAGTTTACCTGATGGAATATTTACTTACGGAGACCGTGCAAGGCAAGTGATGATTAGGGCTGGATTAGATGGCGATAGTATTTGGCCAATCCACAACTCTCTTGATTATGATGTACAGGTTGCGTACAGGAATAATTTTTCGGATATTTATAAAAAACATTTTGGGAATTCTGCTCCTGTATTATTCTTTATAGGAAGACTCACTCCTGTAAAAAAGTTGGATATGTTGATTGAGGCGTTTTCAATGATGCTAGAAAAAGGAATTGATGCCAACTTGGTTTTTGTCGGAGATGGCCCCATGAAGATTCATTTGCAAATAATGGTAAAAGATTTAAATTTAGAAAATAAAGTTTGGTTTTATGGAAAATGCTTTGACGAAAGAGAAAAAAGTGAGTTAATTACTAATGCTGATCTTTGTGTTGCTCCAGGAAATATTGGATTGACAGCTATGGATTCTTTAGTATATGGCACTCCTTGTATTACAATGGATAATTTTGATAAACAAATGCCCGAGCACGAGGCAATCAAAGAAGGAATCACTGGATCTTTTTTTAAAGAAGATGATGTAGATGATTTAACCCTAAAAACGGTGGAATGGTTGCAGCGACAACAAGACAGGAATATTATTCGTCAGAATTGTTATACGATGATTGACAAATTTTGGAATCCTAATTATCAGATAAAGATTATTAAAGAACATTTGCGTTAGTATATGGTTAATAGCAAAAAACAAAGACTTAACTGTTTAGTCTCTTTAATTTTTGTTAGAAATTATCTGCTTTATCCGATTGAGAACCGTCCCCTAAATTATGACCAGTTGGGAGCGGAAATTGTATTTGGAGAGAAGTGGAAGATTAACACATTACTGAGGGTATGTGTTAATTTCTTGCTTCCTTTGGTTATGTGTGTGTATGATTTATATATGCTTACGAAGTATTCCCTTGGTGTATTAACTCATAAAAAGAAGAAGTTATTATCGAATACTTTATTTGTATCATGCCATCATAGATTGTATCGTATAGGATTGTTCGCAGGTCTTGTAAATGATAATTCCGTATGGTTTCGTACACCTATGGATTTGTTTGTGCTTCCTCAACCTTACACCACATTCACTGTGCTTGACTTTGTTTCTATTATAGATGTATGGAGATGTTTGATACAAAGTATTCGATGTCGATGGTATTTTATATTCAGAAAAGGATATAAACATTTCATGATGACCGAGAAGTGTTTTGTGTGGCTTTTAACAGATGTCGCTTTAAGATGTATATCTCCTGATGTTGAGTTGCTATTCTCTAATCAACTCGATCGATTAGCAGTTTTGATAGATAGGTTGCCAAATAAAAAGAAATCACTTGTTGAACATGGAATAGAATATCTTTACACAGAATCAGATATACAGAAAAGAAATAACATGTTGGTATATCATCCAGACGTGGATTTCTATGTGCTAAATAGAACTTATCATTTTCACAATATCACAAAAGTTTATTGTTATAGTGAAATTGACATCAAAGCTTTTCAAAGAAGTATTGTAAGATGTTCCCCTGAATATATAGTAATTGGATATGATTTTAAGCCATCTTTTAAACCTGAAAAAAAGAGTGTTTTGATTATAGGTGAATATTACAATCAGTATGATAATGAGAAGATGGTTATAGCTTCTCTACAAGGGTTAGATATCGATGTATATCTAAAAGGACATCCTGGTAATTCGGATGAATTATACAATAACTTGCGAGAGGAATTTTGTTTTCATTTTATTCCTGGAAAAAGTAAAGGTCTGCCAGATGTCGATTTGGTTATATCATATGACAGTACTCTTGCTCATGAATATGAATCGGTAGGATGCAGAGTTTTATACTATGGTAAATTTAATATTGATAATTCAAAAGAGATAGTTTCTTCTATCCTTGGGATAGGGATGTAAAGTATTCTCCTTTGACGGTATATATAGTAAAAATGGTATAGTGATGTATAAGTCATTTTTTAAAAGGTTCTTGGATTTAATTATAGGTCTCTGTGCATTACCTTTTGTGCTGGTTGCCATTGTTTTATTAGGTCCTGTAATATGGCTTGAGGATAAAGGGCCAATTTTCTATAAGGCAAAGCGCATATCAAAGGGTGGCGGTCTTTTCAATATGTATAAATTCAGAAGCATGAAGGTTAATGCTCCTGATCTTCGTCTTGAGAATGGAGATACATATAATAGTGATGATGATCCTCGAGTAACCAAAATAGGACGTTTTATGCGTAAAACAAGTATAGACGAGATCCCCCAGTTTTTGAATGTACTCATCGGTAATATGAGTTTTATTGGTCCACGTCCAGATACGCCTGATTTTCTACATGTTTATCAGGAGAATTATCCTACCATCCTGACTATAAAATCAGGCATAACTGGTTATAATCAAGCATACTTTAGGAACAGTATTGATGGTAATGAGAAGATGAAGAATGATGATTACTATGCAAAAAATATTTCTTTCTGGCTGGATATTAAAATAGTATTTGAGACTATAAAAACAGTACTATTCCGAGAGAATATTAATCACTAATTTGAATGAAAAAACTTATGGTACTCGCCGCGGGTCTATTACAGATCCCAGTGATAAAAAAAGCCCATGAAATGGGTGTATATGTGATTGCTGTTGATGACGATCCCAATGCACCTGGAATGGCATTGGCTGATAAAGCCATTGTGCCGGGAGGGTTGATCAACGAAGAGAAATTGCTTGCTATTGCTAAAGAAGAGCAGATTGATGGTGTGATTCATCCTTGTTCGGAAGTGGCCATGAGTGTGATGGGACGAATTAATGATGAAATGCATCTTAGTGGCATATCCAAGGAGATGGCTATTCGAGCCACCAACAAACACCTGATGCGTGAGGCTTTTGAAAAATATGGAGCACCGAGTCCGAAGTCAATTTTGACCAAGGATGAAGAAGACGCCTGGAAGATATTCTGTGAGCAATTCACCACAAATGCCATTTTGAAGCCTTCACGTAATAGTGGCTCTCGTGGTATTGCTAAGGTGGAAAAGGGAATTACTAAGGATGCTTTCATCGTTTTATATCGTAGAGCTTTGGATGAAAGCCGTGACCACAGTGTACTGATAGAGCAGTTCATAGAAGGTCCAGAGTTTTCCGTTGAGGTAATTGTATGGAAAGGGGAACCCCATGTGCTCGCGATAACAGATAAGAAAACTACCGAAGCCCCTTATTTTGTTGAGTTGGGGCATAATCAACCGTCTGTGTTTCCTGAAGATATTCAACAGAAATTGAAGGATGGAGCGATTGCAGGCATCAAAGCTCTTGGCTTGAGTAACTGTGCTGCACATTGCGAACTGAAGGTACAAGATGGTGAAGCTTATTTGATGGAAATAGGAGCAAGAATGGGAGGTGATTTTATCTCTACAGAGTTGACACATCTGAGCACTGGTATCGACATGGTGGCAGCTACAATAAGTGTTGTTTTAGGTATGGAGCCGAACTTTCAGCCAATTGAAGAGAAACATGGAGTGTGTATCAGATATTTTACGCCAGCACCTGGAAAATTAACAGCAATCGAAGGAGTTGATAATTTGAAGGATTCTCATGTTTATGATGCTGAAATCTATCATCATATTGGAGATGTGATACCAGAAGTGAAGTCTAGTTTAGACCGATCAGGGCATGTTATTGTAACTGAAATAACTGTCCATAAGGCTATAGAAAGAGCAGAAAGATTATTGAAAGAAGTAAAGTTTACGACTGTATAAGATGAGAGTTATTTTTCCGTGTTCATATTATCTTCCAGAGACAGCTGCTAGCCTATATATTACTGATAATATAGTACATCGTTGTGCAGAAGAGGGCTTGGAGGTTCTTCTTTATACTCCATCACCCACAAGAAGTGTGCCTGAAGGTGCAACGTGGAAAAAAAAGGAAAACCTTGCTGGAGGCATGCTTCATGTGAATAGATTCAGGATGTATGGTGAAGGAAAGAATCCATTGCTCCGTGCATTGCGTTATTTCTTTTGTGAGTGCGTGCAACTACATTATATGTTGTGGAATAAATACGATGTAGCATTTATTGATAGTACTCCTCCAATTCAGGGATTAAAATTGCCCATTGTTCGACTTTTTAAAAAAGTTCCCATTGTATATAACGCACAAGATATCTTTCCAGACTCGCTCGTGGGTACAGGTTTGACAAAAAAAGGTAGCCTGATTTGGAAGATTGGGCGCTTCGTAGAGAAGATAACATATAATTATTCAGATAAAATAATTGTAATCTCTGAGGATTTTAAGAATAATCTATTGGAGAAAGGTGTTCCAGAGGAGAAAATAGTAGTTGTATATAACTGGGTGGATGAAACAGCTGTAGTCGATGTGCCAAGGGATGATAACAAATTGTTCTCAAAATATGGCCTTGATCCAGCCAAGTTTTACATTACCTACAACGGCAACATCGGTTTGACGCAAAATATGGATATGTTGCTGGAGGTAGCGAAAGCACTTGAAGCCAATGAAGATATCCAATTTGTACTAGTTGGCAATGGATCTTATTTGGAGCAAGTGGAGCAGATTATTATAGATAGGAATATTACAAATGTTCACCTTCTACCTTTCCAACCATACGAGGATATTAGCCATGTGTTCTCATTGGGTGATGTCAGTCTCGTAATATCAAAACCGGGAGTTGGTGCTAACTCGGTTCCCTCAAAAACATGGAGCATTATGAGCGCATCCCGTCCCGTATTGGCAAACTTTGATGAAAACGAGCTAAAGACTATCATTACAGAAAATAACTGTGGTATCTTTACCAAGGCTGGAGATAAGGTGGCATTTACGGATGCTATTTTAAAACTTTATAATAACAAAGAGCTATGCAATGAAATGGGTAAGAACGGTCGTCAATTTGTAATGAACAATTTGACAAAAGCCGTTGGAACTCGGAAATATGTTGATGTGATTAAATCGGTGACTAAATAAGTGTGAATTATGAACATGAAATTGAGAAATATCCCTTTCTCCCCGCCGGATATGACGGAGGCAGAGGCAAAAGAGGTTAGGGAAGCTATCCTCTCTGGTTGGATTACAACAGGTCCCAGAACCAAGAAGCTTGAGCAACAGATCAGTGAGTTTGTGCATACTGATAAAACGGTATGTTTGAACTCTGCTACTGCAGCTATGGAGATGGTACTCCACCTGCTGGACTTGAAACCAGACGATGAAGTGATTGTTCCGGCTTATACCTATACGGCAACTGCATCTGTGACACAACATGTGGGATGCAAGTTGGTGATGCTAGATTCGCAGAAGGATTCAGTGGAGATGGACTATGACCAGTTGGAGAAGGCTATTACAGAAAAGACTAAAGTAATAGCTCCAGTGGATATTGCAGGTGTGGTCGCTAACTATGACAAAGTCTTTGAGATTGTTGAGCGAAAGAAGGAGTTGTTCCATCCAAACAATGCTTTGCAGGCAAAGATTGGTAGAATTATCGTTTCTGCTGACTGTGCTCACAGTTTTGGCGCTAACCGTAAGGGTAAGATGGCTGGTGAAATTGGAGACTTTAGTTCATTCAGCTTCCATGCTGTGAAAAACTTCACTACAGCAGAAGGAGGTGCCATGACTTGGAAATTGCCGTTTGGGAACGAAGTAGTTCCTACGGATGTGGACTATATGCCCACAGTTCCTAAGAAGGAAGGTGAGACTTGGAATGAGTTGATTTACCGCCTTGGTCAGCTGTTTAGCCTGCATGGTCAGAATAAGGATGCCCTTGCTAAGACCAAACTTGGAGCATGGGAGTATGACATTATTGGTCCTTGGTACAAGTGCAATATGACTGACATTATGGCCGCTTTAGGTCTCGTTCAGATGGAACGCTACCCGAAGTTGCTTGAAAGACGTCATGAGATAGTGGCAAAATACAATGCTGCATTGAAGGATTGTAATGTGGCTGTACTTAATCATAAGGATGCAGATCACTGCAGCTCTCATCACTTGTACTTGGTTCGCTTGCTTGGTAAGACTCGTGAGGTAACAAATAAGGTGATAGAGAAGATGGCTGAAAGAGGTATTGCAACCAATGTGCATTATAAGCCGCTACCTATGATGACGGCATATAAAGCTCTTGGCTTTGACATCAAGAATTATCCCAATGCATTCCATCTCTTTGAGAATGAGATTACATTGCCTTTGCATACTTGTCTCACTGATGAGGATGTTGAGTATATAACAAGCAATTTCGTTGATGTTATCAAAACAATTTGAGGACCTTCTGTCACTTGTTCGATTAGGAATAGGCCATGCTTCTTGCACCCCGTCTACCGATGTTGAATGGCAATCGATTGGAGTTCTTGCGCGGAAACATGGAATAACAGCGGTCATATTAGACGGCATTGAACGATTACCTGATGATAAGCGACCGCCCAAAGAGTTGACATTACAATGGATAGGCGAAGTTCTACAAAATTACGAGAATAGATACGAGCTATATTGTCGTTCAATTGCAGAATTAGCGGGTTTTTATAACGGTCATGGCTATAAAATGATGGTGCTCAAAGGTTATGCTTGTAGCCTTGACTGGCCTAAGCCGGAGCATCGCCCCTGCGGTGATATAGATATATGGGTGTTTGGACATCAGAAATTTTGTGACGTTCTTCTTTCTTCAGAAGAAAATATAGAAGTGGATTATTCTCATCACCATCACACGGTTTTTTACTGGCAGGGTTTTATGGTAGAGAATCATTATGATTTCATAAACATACATCATCACAAGTCTAATGCTGGTTTTGAGAAACTTTTAAAGGAGCTGGGTCAGGATGATAGCCACTATATAAATGCGTATGGAGAGACTATTTATTTGCCGTCACCAAATCTACATGCTTTGTTTTTATTGAAGCACATCATGATACATTTTGCTGCAGAGCATGTTTTTTTGCGTCAAATACTTGATTGGGCTTTTTTTGTGAGTAAGCATACCCAAGATGTGGATTGGGAGTGGCTTGAAAAAGTTATGGATTGTTATGGCATGAGACCTTTATATGAAATAATTAATTCTATTTGTATAGAGGATTTAGGTTTTAATGCTAATTATTTCCCTGCTGTTCAAAATGACCCTCTATTGAAGCATCGTGTATTAAATGAAATATTGAATCCAGAATTTGGGTTTGAACTACCTGATAATATTTTTAAAAGGGTGGTTTTTAAGATAAATAGATGGTATGGAAGTTTTTGGAAGCATGAATTATGTTATAATGAGAGCAGATGGAGCGCTTTTCTGAGTGGAGTATGGAATCATATGCTAAAACCCTCTTCTATATGATATCGAGTGTTTGTGATATTTAGAAGATGGTTAAGAAAAGTATTTTGTACTAATTTTATTTAGGAACGTTTTATGGAAATGATTAAACGCGAGCTGGCTTTCTTTGTAAAGTACCTAATAATGAAATGGAGATATATGGGCCGTATATGGTTTCGTGGTATCCCGGCTATTTATGCCTTTCCTGGATCTGAAATATTGTTTAATGTAAGTAAAGGAGAAAATAAGATAAATATTTTTTCTCATCCGCTTAGCAATATGATTGGTCTAAATCAGAGGGTAATTATTGTAGCGAAGGCTGGTGGACATATAGAGATCAACGAGGGTGTATGTATGAGTGGATGTACGATATATTCTACTGATCGCATAATAATAGGAAGAAACACTGATATTGGTGCTGGATGTAAGATTATTGATAATGATTTTCATCCTTTACCCTATTCTTTTAGGCATCCGAAAGAACAAGACGATAAAGTAAGGAAACGTCCAATCACTATCGGTGAAGGATGTTTTATTGGAACCAATGCAATAATTTTGAAAGGTACGGTACTTGGTAGAAATTGTGTAGTTGGGGCAGGAAGTGTTGTGAGTGGAGAATGGCCAGAAAATAGTATTATCGCAGGTAATCCGGCAAAAAAAATAGGGGAGAATCTACAGTAAAATCTTGGGATGCTTGAGTCGCCTCATATGATAAAAACCGATTGGTTATGTATGGCATTAGATCTATACTAATGGGTATCTGGAAATTCTGCTTTTTTGTTTTTGTTCCTCAGAGAAGACTGAAATAATGATTTATGGTTGATATGGGTATATTAGACAAATTGCAGCAATTTATTGAGAGCGAGGGGAAGTCATGTTCCTTTGACCCAGAATTGATAACTCCTCTGTACGTTTATCGGATGTGGGGAGGAAACGTTCCACTTGAAGATGTAGTCACCACTCTCGAGGAAATAAAAAAAGACCTAAGGTCTCTGCTATAAAAAGTTTCATTATATGGATTATCAATATCATATTTTTAGCCCATATCGTGTTTGTCCTTTAGGGGCGCATGTGGACCATCAGCATGGACTGGTGACGGGGTTTGCGATTGACAAGGGTGTGGACCTGTGGTTTGACGTGAACGAAGATGGCCACGTACATTTAGAGAGTAAGACGTTTGAGGGTATTGTTGACTTTGAAATTAATGCCCCCTCACAAGTTAAGGAGGGCCATTGGGGTGATTACGCCCGTGGTGCCAAGTATGCATTGAAAAAGCGCTTTGCCTTGAAACGAGGAATTAATGGCGTGATACAAGGTTCGCTTCCCGTAGGTGGATTATCCTCATCTGCTGCTGTTCTCATTGCGTATGTGATGGCTTTTGCCGAGGCAAATGATATTGAGTTGCAGCCGTTTGAGGTGGTGAAGATTGCATCGGAGGCTGAACGGGAGTACATCGGACTGAACAATGGTTTGCTCGACCAGGCATGTATTGCACTGGGCAAGAAAGATGGTCTGTTGTTCCTCGACTGTGATTCGAATGATTGGCGTATCATTAAACGCAATGCTGATATGCCAGAGTTTGAGATTGGTATCTTCTTCTCTGGACTGACACGTTCGCTGGTGAACTCAGACTATAATCTTCGTGTGTATGAATGTAAGACGGCTGCATGGAATATGTTGGCTTATACAGATCAGCCATTGAAGACGTTTGATAAGACTTTCCTTCGCGATATTCCCAAGGCAACATTTGAAAAGACGAAGATCGCTATGCCTGCAAGGTTCGCTCGTCGTGCAGAACATTTTTATAGTGAGTACCGCCGTGTGCGTCAGGGAGTGACTGCATGGGAAACAGGTAATATGAAACTGTTCGGTAAACTGTCGTTTGACTCCTGTGAAAGTAGTATTCATAACTATGAATGTGGCAGTCCTGAGCTTATAGCTATCTATGAGATAATGCGCCAGTTGCCTGGAGTGTATGGTGGTCGCTTCTCTGGCGCAGGCTTCAAAGGCGCTTGTATCGCCCTCGTAGATCCTGCCTATAAGGAGGATATTCAGAAGGTGCTCACAGAGAAGTATCTGGAGCAGTTCCCTGAATATGAGAAGACTTTCCAGATCTTTTGGGTGAAGCCGGATGACGGTGCAAGATTCTTGGATAATTGAAAATTGTAAAGTATGAAAAACATTGTTATTGCTGCTGGATATGCAACGAGGCTTGGTGAGTTGACGAAGAACTTCCCGAAGCCATTGTTGAAGATAGGAGAGAATACCATTTTGGGAAGAATGTTGGATGATATTGACAGGATTCCTGATATAGATGAGCATATCATTATTACTAACCATAAGTTTGCTGGTATTTTCGAGGACTGGAAGAAGAATTTACATTATAACAAGCCTATTACCATTGTTGATGATGGTACCGAAACTAACGATACTCGTCTTGGAGCTGTATGCGATTTGTTGTTTGCAATGGATAAACTCCAGATTGATGATGATTTGTTGGTAGTGGCAGCAGACAACCTGCTGTTTTTCTCATTCCAGGAGTTTGTGGACTTTGCAAAAGAGAAGCAGACGAGTTGTATCATGTGCCATGAGCAGCCTTCGATAGAGAAATTGCAAAGGACAGGTGTGGTGGAACTGAATGCCAACAACAAGGTGTTAGGTATGGAGGAGAAGCCGCAGGTGCCTAAGAGTCATTGGGCTGTGCCACCATTCTATATCTATCTGAAGAAAGACCTCGATTTGGTACGTCATTCAGTTGAGAATGGTTGTGGTAAGGATGCGCCTGGTAATCTGGCTCACTATATGGTGGAGCATACCACGATGCATGCCTGGCCCATGAGTGCAGGACGCTTTGATATCGGTAGCCTTGATACTTATTACGAGGCGGTTGAGAAATACGGTAAGTAATTATAATAGAAACTAACTTATTATTGAATAAACTATGAAGATTGCAGTAGCAGGAACAGGTTACGTAGGCATGAGTATAGCAACACTGCTTGCTCAGCATAATCACGTGACGGCTGTTGACGTGATTCCTGAGAAGGTGGAGAAAATCAACAAAAAGCTCTCGCCTATTCAGGATGAGTATATTGAGAAGTATTTAGCAGAGAAGGAGCTTGACTTGACGGCAACGCTAGATGGTAAGGCTGCT
>JAEEGL011799878.1_pt1 | contig 27199 bp, 28 predicted proteins | sample 9134231 | NCBI WGS metagenome assembly JAEEGL01 (sample SAMN16246548, study PRJNA631951) | gut metagenome | biome: gut microbiome; feature: rumen; material: fiber-attached | host: Bos | place: Iran: Karaj | collected 2018-10 | reverse complement strand
GGAGACTGGAAAAGTCCGTAAAATAGGCTTTTCTCTATATTTGCCTCAAGAATTGGAATTCATTCTCAATAATGGTTCTCCGTTTGATTTAATCCAGGTGCCTTTCAATATTTTTGACAAGAAATTCCTGCCGTATATGAAAGGGCTTCATGAGAAAGGTGTTGAAATTCACGTGAGAAGTACCTTCTTGCAGGGCTTGTTCTTTAAGGATAGAAATGCACTGCCCGAGAAACTCCAGCCAATGAAGAAGTACTTGCTGCAGTTGGATGAGTTCTCTAAGAAGAGTGGATTGAGCATCTCAGAAATTGCACTGAACTACAACCTTCAGAATCCTTACATTGATGGTGTCTTGATAGGAGTGGACAATGTAGAACAACTTCAGATGAACTTGAACTCGGTAAAGGATACACCTATTGATATTGAAATTGAAGTTAAAGAACAAGATTTATTAAATCCGTCAAATTGGGAGTAAATGAATAAAACTTTGGACTTGTTTTCTCTGAAAGGGAAAGTTGCAATAGTGACAGGGGGGTACGGCCACCTTGGAACTGCTTTTTCAAAAACTTTACAGGAATTAGGCGCTATTGTTTATGTGGCTGCACGTAGCAAAGAAAAATTTCAAGTAAAGTTTGAGAATGAGAATGATGTTCATTTCTTGCCCTTTGATATCTTGTCTTCAGACAGCATAAAAAAAGGAATAGAAACAGTTTACAAGGAGAGGGGGCATATTGATGTATTTGTTAATAATGCTTTTCATATTGCAGGTCAGTTCCCAGAAGAAACTACGGATGCTGAACTTGTGGAATCTTTTGATGGCACTATTGGAAGTGTGTATAAATGTATCAGAGAACTTATGCCATATATGAAAATACAGAAATCAGGTAATATTATCAATATAGCATCTATGTATGGCATTGTTGCACCGGATTTCAAACTTTATGAAGGAGAGTGTCACGATTTCTTTAATTCCCCACAATATGGAGCAGGGAAGGCTGCAGTAGTCCAACTGACGAAGTATTTCGCTGAGTATTTAGCCCCTTATGGAATTAGGGTTAATGCCATAGCCCCGGGAACATATCCTTCAGGAGAAGCAAAAGAATCGTCTGTTTTTGTCGAGCGCCTAGCTGCTCATAATCCTATGGGGCGGATAGGTGTTCCTGAAGATTTAAAAGGAACTATGGCCTATTTGGCAACTGAAGCATCTAGATATACAACAGGCCAGACAATACAAGTAGATGGAGGATGGACAATATGGTAAAGGTATTATGCATTATTCAAGCCCGCTTAACGTCTTCAAGACTACCTAATAAGGTTATGAATAAACTAGCGGGTTCAGGAAAGACTGTATTGGAGCATGTTTATAACCGCCTTCATAAGGCAAAGTTAATTGATAAGGTTATTATTGCGATACCTGATACATCATTAAATGATCCCCTGGAATCTTTTTTGAAAGGATTGAATATTCCATACTTTAGAGGTAGTGAAGATGATGTCCTAGCGCGTTTTTTTATGGCTGCTGAACCATATAATCCAAAGATTATTGTAAGGGCTACATGTGATGACCCTTGTGTTGATTGGGAAATGGCTGATGAAATGATTCGGAATTTTGAAGGGTATGATTATTCATATCCTGAAAATGCCCCCTTGGGCGTTGGAGTTGAAATGATGTCCTTCAAGGCATTATCAATCGCATATAAAGAGGCAGAATTAAAATCAGAACGTGAGCATGTAGGTCCCTTCATATACAATCATCCAGAAAGATTTAATATCAAACGAGATAAATATATTTATGAAACAGGAGATGTGGTAAAAGCTCGTTTGACTATGGATGAAGAGTCTGATTACAAGTTAATGAATAATATTTATCAGGAGTTATATAAAGGGCACGAGATTCATAACAAGGAGATCTATGACTACCTCAATAGCTATCCTGAGGTAATGGATATAAATATTGCCGTTCATCAGAAAGGAGATACAGAGTAAATGCAGAAGGTTTTTCTCCGTGCTGATGCTGGTTTAGAGATAGGGTACGGTCATTTTATCCGTACCCTGGCTCTGGCTGATATGCTTAAGGAAGTTTACGACTGTACTTTCTTTACTCAGAAACCTACTGAATATCAGCGACAGGAGGTAGCAAAGGTTTGTGAATTAGTCAGCCTCCCTGCCGACGATTCTAAGTTTACCAGGTTTCTGGATTATTTGTCTGGTGAAGAAATAGTTGTACTTGATAACTACTTCTTTTCGACAGATTATCAAAAAGCTATAAAGTCAAAAGGGTGTAAGTTAGTCTGTATAGATGATATACACGACAAACACTTTGTGGCCGATGCAGTCATAAACTACGCTCCCGGAGTTTTAGAAACATGGTACGATAAGGAAAAATCTACAAAGCTCTATTTGGGTTTGAATTATATACTTTTACGCTCCCCCTTTCTAGAAACGAAATCTATAAATGAACGCAACACTAATTTGGTTGTAAACTTTGGAGGCACAGATCCCTTTAATACAACAGATTATATTGTATCTAAGCTACAACAAATCAGAGAATTTTATAATATTGTAGTTGTTCTGGGAAATAATGCGTATTTATCTTCTGATAATAGAAAGAAAGTTGAAGTATTAACGAATCTGTCGGCAGAAAAGATGGCTAATCTTTTTGAATCTTCTGTTGCAGCTATATTATGCTCTAGTACTGTTTGTCTAGAGGCGTTGAGTAGGGGTGTTAAGGTCATAGCAGGATATGATGTTGATAATCAAATAGCATTGTACGAAAAATTAAAAGAAGATAAATATATCATACCAATCGGTGATCTGTCAAAGGTTGACATAAAAGAACTATCTTATGCTCTAAATAGCGTCAAAACTTTTATACCGCGATCATTAAATATTAAAGATATTAAAGAAAGGCTTCTTTCAATTTTTAAAAATTTGTGAATTATGCTTTTTAAGAGTTTTAGTTCTAACGACTTTGAGTTTAAGAACTATATTGACTGCTCAATGCAAGAACATGAAAAAATTTTGCATTGGAGGAATGAAGATAATATTAGAAAATGGATGAATAATCAGAATCTGATTTCATTTGAAGATCATCTGAAGTTCGTTCAGTCTTTAATTAGGTGCGAAGATAAAGCTTATTATGCAATTTTTAAAAATGATATGTATATAGCATCTTTCTATATAACGGATATTTTTGGAGATTCGTGTGAACGAGGGTTGTTTGTAATCCCGTCACACCAAGGTAAGGGACAAACGATGATACTTGAAAAAATATTTCTTGAATATATATGTAGAAAAGGCCTTAAGACAATAAAAGCGAAGGTTAAAATAGATAACATTCGTTCAAATCGTTATCATTTAAAATTTGGCTATAAGGAAATAGGCCGAGATGAGTCATTTGTTTTTTATAATCTCAAATTGAATTAGTTAATTATGATTGATGATTTTTTTAATTCAGAAAAGACCGTAATTATTGGAGAACTGTCTTGTAACCATATCCAACATTACGATATTGCAGTAAAGACGATAGAAGCGATGAAGGAAAGCGGAGTTGATGTCGTAAAAGTGCAAAATGACAAAGCCGATGGTGGTATAACCATAGATTGTGATAAAGAGTATTTTAAAGTGAATGGAGGTACATTGTGGGATGGTGAAACTCTTTACAGCTTATATAAGAAAACGGATACTCCATGGGAATGGCTCCCTAAACTGCAGTATTTATCACACTCATTAGGAATGGGTTTCTTTTCAAGTCCTTCAGATTTAAGTGGGATAGATTTTTTAGAAGAATTAAATGTGCCGGCTTATAAGATAGCATCTTTTGAAATTACCGATATACCACTAATTGAAAAAGCTGCTAAAACAGGTAAACCTATAATTATTTCTACAGGAGTAGCTGATGAAGATGATATTAAACTCGCAGTGGACACATGCAGGAAACAAGGCAACAATAATATTCTTCTTATGAAATGTGTATCATCTTATCCAGCACCAATAGAAAAAATTAATTTGGCAGCTTTACCAACTTTGAAAGAGGAATTTGACTGTAGAGTTGGTCTTTCTGACCATTCATTGGGAGATATCGTTGCAACAACCGCAGTAGCTTTAGGAGCAGAAATGGTAGAAAAGCATTTCATACTTGACAGGAAACTTGGTGGTCCAGATGCTGCTTTCTCAATGGAACCTGCAGAGTTCAAGAAAATGGTGGATAGAATTCGTGATGTCGAGAAAAGTCTTGGTAATAAAGAATATTTTCTAAATGAGGAAGGACAGGCAAATAAACGATTTGTAAAATCTTTGTTTGTTGTTGAGAATGTTAAGGCGGGGGATATTGTTTCCGAAAAGAATGTCAGAGCTATAAGACCAGGTAATGGCATTCATCCCAAATATTTGAAAGATGTAATGGGGAAAAAATTTGTTTGTGCAGAGGAGAAAGGAACTCCTTTTACTTTGAATATGGTTGAATAGTAATAAGTACTATTATGACAAGGAGTGAATTGAACAAAATTGTGGAGCAATGGGGTACTCCATTATATATTTTTTGGACAAATGATTTTTGTGATAATTTTAAATCATTAGTCAAGTCTTTTCGGTCTTACTATCCAAATTATATTCCAGCTTATTCTTATAAGACCAACTATACGCCTTTTATTTGTAAATTGGTTAAACAATTGGGAGGGTATGCTGAGGTCGTATCTGATATGGAATTGATGTTGGCAATGAAGTTAGGATATAAACCATCACAGATTGTATATAATGGTCCAGATAAGGGACCTATGATGGAGAATCATATTTTATCAGGTGGAATATCCAATATTGATCATATCTATGAAGCAAGAAGAGTTAAATTATTAGCGGATAATAATAAAGATAGGATTATTCGTGTCGGATTAAGAATTAATGCTGATGTTGGAAATGATTTTACTTCAAGATTTGGTATCGATTCAAAGTCGGATGATCTTAAAAAAGTTTTGTCTTTGTTACACACTTGTTCAAATGTTAGATTATCAGGGTTACATCTGCATGTAAGTAGATCAAGGGGGATTGAAGCATGGAGAAATAGAATTACAAGTATTTTGATAATTGCGGATCGTGTATTCCAGGATGCTCCTGATTATATTGACATAGGAAGCGGAATGTTTGCTGATATGGAGGAGTCCTTGAGAAGTCAATTCGTAATTAATGTTCCAACATATGACCAATATGCAGAGGCAGTAGCGAGTGTTATGAGTACTCATTACAATAAGTCTCCTAAGAAACCAATATTGATGACGGAACCGGGGACCACACTTGTATCACGATACCTGTCATTAATTACTATGGTAAAAGGCTTGAAGTCAATTAAAGATAAACGATATGCTATTGTGGATTCTGATATTCATAATGCAGGCGAAACATGTCTTTTCATTAAACTTCCCTACACTCTTTTTCACATTGGCGAATCAGAACGATTATCGAATCCTGATGTCGTAGGGTATACATGCTTGGAGCAAGATTGTATTTATAAAAACATGCCAGAAGACATTGGATTTGGTGATATCATCGAATTTAGAAACGTTGGTGGCTATTCCATTGTCTATAAACCTCCTTTTATCCTCCCTAATTGTGGGATGATTGCTAGTCAAGATAATGGTTCTTTTATTGAAATCAAAAGGGCAGAAACTTTTGATGATGTGTTTAATTCCTATGTTTTTTAATGTAATTATGCAATGAAGAAAAGAGATCTTAGAGTTCTTTTGTCAGCTTGTAATTCACCCTCCATTCCTGGGATAGTGAAATGTTTAAAAGAGAATGGTGAACGTGATATTCAGGTTATTGGTATTGATATGAACGGAGATCCAAGTACCAAATATATTGTTGATAGATTCTATAAGGTACCAGCAGTAACTGACCTTTCATATTGTGATGTTGTATTGGATATTTGCAATCGTGAGAATATCGATATTTTCTTTCCTGGAATCTCTGCCGAAGTGGGCGTTATAACTAAGAGGCAATGTGAATTTGAAAAGATTGGAACTATTTTATCTGTTTCAGATAATGTTTCTGTTGATATTTCAAATAATAAACTAAAGACTTATGAACTCTTGAAAAAAAATGGCATTACTGTTCCAAACTATTTCCCCGTAAATTCAGATGTTGATTTTATTGAAGGGTGTAAAGCATTAGGTTACCCCCAAAGACCTGTATGCTTAAAAATAGTTAATGGTAGTGGAAGTCGGGGTGTGAGAGTCATTGATGCAAAAAAATCGCTATATGACCTATATGCATATGAAAAGGCAAATAGTCTATACACATCCTATGATTATATGCTATCTACTATTCGTAATGCGAATCAATTGGAACCGATGATGCTCCTCGAATTTTTACAAGGCCCTGAGTATACCGTAGATCTTTTAGCACAAAAAGGCACTGTCTTGTATGAGGTTGGAAGGGAGAATGTTGTTAGCCTTTTAAGTATAGCTCAAGAGAGTGTACTTAAATATGATCCTGTCGCATACAAAACGAGCGAGGATATTGTCCGACTATTAAATATGGATGGAAATATTGGCTTTGATTTTATGAGACGTGCAAATGGCTTACCTATTTTAATGGATATTAATCCTAGAATAACAGCAACAATTTCTATCTCTGCCGCTGGAGGGATAAATCTAATTTATCTTAGAATTAAACAACTCTTAGGTGAATACTTGCCAGAGCGTAAACCCGAATACGGAACACGGATAAAAAGAAGATATGGAGAAGTCTATACTGATCCTAATGGTAATATCATTAGCAATTTCAATTTGTAATAATTATGTTTAAAAATAAACGAATTATGGTAGTTGCCGCTCATCCTGATGATGAACTTCTCGGTTTGGGCGCAACTATGCACAAACTTATTAAAGAACAAGGTGCTGTAGTTCACGTTGTTATTTTGGGTGAAGGTATTACCTCACGTTCAGACACCCGCGATACAGAGAAATGGAAAAAAGTGCTGGAGGCTCATCATGCTAATATGAATGCTGCTGGTTCACATATTGGTTTTACGTCTATTCATAGCTATAATTTCTCTGATAACCGCTTTGACTCTCACGCTCTGCTGGATATTGTAAAAGTCGTGGAGAAGGAGAAAGAAGAGTTTAAACCAGACATTATCTTTACCCATAATGCTGGTGACTTGAATGTTGACCACCGCTACACATTCCAGGCAGTAATGACTGCAACCCGTCCAATGGAAGACGAAGAGGTAACTACTATCATTTGCTTTGAGACCTCTTCTGCTACAGATTGGCAGTATAGTAATCACCCTGAGCAGTTCCATCCAAATTATTATGTCGCAATTGGAGAGGAAGACCTGCAGGCTAAGCTGGATGCAATGAGTGAGTATAAGTTTGAGAACCGTCCTTATCCTCATCCGCGTTCCTTGAAAGCCTTAAGGACTCTGGCTGAGTATAGAGGTTATACTTCTGGAAACCAGATGGCCGAAGCTTTTGAAATTGTACGTCTTATCCAAAGACAATGACATTATGAGCAAAACATTCATTATTGCCGAAATGTCGGCAAACCACAATCAGCATAAAGAAATAGCCATTGAGACTATTAAGGCGGCAAAGAAAGCAGGTGCTGATGCTATAAAGATTCAGACATATACGTCTGAAACTATGACGATTGACTGTAATAAGCCAGACTTCGTATTAGGCAAAGGCCTCTGGGAAGGCGATACTTATTTTCAATTGTATAGAAAAGCATATACACCATGGGAGTGGCATGAAGATTTATTCCGTACTGCCAAAGAAGAAGGGCTTACTTGTTTCTCAACCCCGTTTGATAAAACTGCAGTTGATTTCCTATAAGAACTTGGGAATCCGATATATAAGATTGCAAGTTTTGAAATAACGGATATTCCGCTTATTAAGTATATAGCTACGAAGAAAAAGCCTGTAATTCTCAGTACGGGTATTGCGATGGAGGAAGACATAAAGCTCGCACTGGATACATTACTTGCAGGTGGATGCAATGACGTCACATTATTGAAGTGTACCTCTGCTTACCCTGCACCAATTGAGGATGCAAACCTGATGACTATTCCTGATATGAAGCAACGCTTTGGTGTCAAAGTTGGTCTTTCAGATCATTCTGTGGGTAGTACTGTGCCAATGGCAGCTGTTGCTTTAGGTGCAGAGGTTGTTGAGAAGCACTTTATCATTGATAGAAGTATTGGCGGTCCTGATAGTGCATTTTCAATGAACTTGGAGGAATTTGCAGAGATGGTTAAAAATGTACGTCAAGTTGAGAAGGCATTAGGTAAAGTGTTTTATCCTACAGATCCGACTAAGATTAAAGGACGTGAGCATTCTCGATCTCTTTATGTGGCAGAAGATATAAAGAAAGGTGAGATTATTACAGAGAAGAATGTCAGGAGTGTTCGTCCAGGGTTTGGTCTGCATCCGAAGTATTTGCCAGAGGTAATTGGGAAGCGGTGTGTTAAGACTGCGTCTAAAGGCGAAAGATTCGAGCTCGGAATGTAAGCTGTCAATTTTGACGTATTGCGTATGATTTGGGAAAATGATACCTTTGGCCTCGTTTTAAGAATGAGACAAATGGTATACAGTAGCAAAGATTTCGAGAGCCTTTGGTTTTTGTACCAGGCCGAAGGCCTCCCGAAGAACATCTCGATAGAGGAGTTCTGCACAAAGCATGGAGTTCTTGCTTAGGCAAGCGAGCAGAGCTCGAGCGGACTTCCCGACTTTCGACAACCGATGGAGCAGCGAGAACAGAACCATATTGATATGAGTTTTGTCGAGTCGTGACAGAGGTCGAGCATCGCTCAAATGGTACAGGAAGACGCATAAGAAGGTTTACCCGATAACAGTGACAGGAATGCCCGCTGATGAAGAAGCAGAGATTCAGGCAGAAGCGGATAAAGTAGCCGAGGAAAGCTAAGTGCATGATCCGGTCAGACATCCCTTCAAGTATCCCACCGACAAGGTGACCAGCATTAACAAGAAGATCTCCATCAGCATCAAGTTCCCTGACGGAATGAAGATTGCCAAGACGGGTATTAGTTTCACTGAGCTCAAGCACCTGATTGAGATATTGGAGGTGGTATGAAAAAAGAAGACCCATACGCTTCTATGGAAAAAGACAAAGAAGATTTTATTGGAATGAATGGCGCGTCCATGACTTCTGTGTCTGCCGGTGTTGAGATCTTTGTTATCTACCACACGTTTATCGAGACATGCAAGATGTGCGGTGTGTCCACACTGGAATATTTTAAGGAATTCTTCAAGGCTGCGATTAAGCGAGGACAGTTCCGAATTCATTCGAGAAATGTCGAGCGTAAGCAGGCTCAAGTAATGCTTAAGGCAATCATGCAAGGAAGAACCGACTATGAGAATTTGTTACCGATGACCATCGGTATTAAAAAATAATAAATTTTAATTTGATTTAGACGCTTCAGATGCCCAAAGCTGCCCTAAAAGGCTGTTTTTAAGCCTGGACGTCAAAATTGACAGTTTACCTAAAGTATAGTTTATGATAAAAAAATATTTGTTGAAGGTATATGATTTTGTAATACTAAAATGGATAGATCTAAAGCGTTATCTTTTTTCGGACGTAGTTGTTCTGTCTATAGGTGATATTATGTTAGTTCGCAGGATACCTACACATTTGCAACTTGCCGTAGCATCTTTGCTTCTTGATGTTGAACAATATGTCAAAGGAGACAAAAGTTTGCGTTACCAAAGCGAAGGGAAAAAGTTGTCTTATGGTGAAAACTATGATGCATCAGAGGATAATGCCCGTTTTTCTGCTTTAATTGAATCCTGTATAAAAAATGGTTTTGATAAAGATTCTTTTATATATGTAGATAAAGAAATTCGTTTATTTAATGGGACACATAGAACTGCAATTTGTCTTCATTTGGGAATTAATGAACTAAAAGCCCGTGTTTTGAGAAGAAAAGAAGATTATATAAAAGATGTGAATTCTTTTGATGATATTAAGGGTTCGAAAGAACGTAATGTTTTGATCTCTCAGAAATTAAATGAAATACAAAAAATGATCTTTGACAGGGGGATTTCGTTTTGTTGCTTCCTGAGTAATAAATATAATAATACAGAATCTGTAGAATTTGATATTCTCCATCATTTCCATGTCGAAAGAGTTCTTGAATTGAATAATGCAGACTCATTGATATGTGGTTTCGATTTGTCTGAAGGTGGGAGACTTTACTTATTTTCAATAGATAATCCAAGGTATAAGTGCGTTAATTCTTGTATAGAGTCTCAAGAGACTAAAGACATTTGTCAAAAAATACAGGAGAAATATGGTATCAGTAATAACCAATTATTTATAAGTCATAGTTGTTATGAGGGTAAGAAGATATACGATGCACTCACCCCTTATTTTCTAAAAGAGCATGTCGTCAACGAACAATAAACTTATAGTTAAAAACACATTGGTGCTATATGCACAGATGTTGCTGACAGTAGTCATTGGACTATATACTGGTCGAATTGTACTCAGCACATTGGGTGTAGTTGACTATGGAATCTATAATATTGCTGGGGGCGTTGTTTCAAGCCTTTGGTTTATTACAAGTGCCCTTGCTTCAACTTCTACCCGTTATCTTATCTATGGGTTGGGAAAAGGTGACTTGACTGAATTAAAGAAAACATTTGGTAATATATGCACAGTTCATTATGCATTGGCAGCCATTATTCTTGTATTTGCTGAAACAATAGGAATTTGGTTTGTGATGAATAAGTTAGTGATTCCTCCAGAACGATTGACGGCAGCTATATGGGTTTATCATTTTTCTGTAATTAGTTTTCTTCTAGCTATTATTAGTGCTCCTTACAATGGCGTTATAATTGCTCATGAAAAAATGAAGGTGTATGCATATATCAATTTGTGGAATTGTATCTTGAAACTTCTGATAGTCTATATGATTATGATTAGTCCATTTGACAAACTGATTTTTTACGCATTTTTACTGCTATGTGTTAGCTTTCAGGATCGATTGATATACGGAATATATTGTTTAAGACATTTTGAAGAGAGTAAGGCTCATTTGAGATTCAATAAGCAACAATTTAAGGAATTATTTTCTTATGCCAGCTGGATGTGCGTCGGTAATGTTGCTGTTATGTGTAGTAGAGAGGGGTTCAATATCTTACTGAATCTGTTTTACGGACCTGTCGTAAATGCTGCACGAGGGTTGGCAGTACTGATACAAGGAATAGTTGATTCATTAGGATATCAGTTCCAAACGGCAATGAAGCCTCAGATAATTAAAAACTATGCTGAAGGAGATCAAGAACACATGAACTTTTTAATATTTAAAGGGGCAAAATTTTCCTTTTTTGTTACTTTTGCGGCTTCTCTTCCAGTAATGCTTGAAATACACCAGTTTTTGGGGTGGTGGTTAGTGGAAGTCCCTCAATGGACGACACAGTTTACGATTATTGTCTTAGCGATGAGTTGTATAAGTGTTGTAGGCGTGTCATTATATAATGCTGTTTCTGCAACAGGATCCGTTAAAGCATACCAAACAGGGCAGGCTTTGGTGTTGTTATCTTTTCTTCCAGTAACTTATGTCGTGCTTAAATTCACATCTGTAAATCCGGTTCTTCCTTTTATGATCCAGTTTGTGTTCTGTATAATCAGCTCTGCAGTAAGTGCCGTAATCGCTTTACGACAATTACAAATATCAGTTTCTGATTATTTGAAACATACTGTCATTCCTATTTTGAGCGTTTTGATTCTGTCTTCTATTCTTCCTCTGATGTTGCGTGTTTTCCTTGAGGACAATTTTGCTTCATTTTTAATCGTATGTGCTGTATCTGTCATAAGCGTTTTACTAATGAGTTATGTGATCGGGTGTAATCATAATGAACGTGAAGTAATAAGAACAGTAATATCAAAGCGGATCAGTATCTTAATTGCACGGTAGTTAATGACAATTTTTTTTTAGATGGCGAATCTTTTCTTTATACAAAGTCCGTTACAGTTATTAGTAGCACAGCAGATTATACGTCAAGAGCATTTGCAAGATAATGTGATGTTGTATGGCTATATCGAAGAAAATGTTCATTTCCTGAATATTTATGAACTAATGGAAATGAAACAGTTATGGGACGCAAAGGTGAGGATGCCTCAAGTTTCTAGATGGGCTGTCATATCTCGTAAGCATTTGATTCACGATAGTATTCAGACGTATAAGAACTATTCTTTTATTAGGAGAATTATATCTGAGTATTCAATAGTCACTCTTTATTTAGGTGATGTTAATAACATGTCTTGTTGGTTAGCTGCCATGTCATTCCATAGCAGAGGATTAAAAATAGTTTTTTTTGAAGAAGGGTGTGGGCATTACTTATTAAATAGAGACAATGGAAAGTCCGGTAATTTATTCGATAGATTATATGCAGTTTTAATTGATGCGCTTTACTATCGTCCTTTATTTAGATGTAAATTGGGATATTATGTTTATTGGAAAGGTTTTCGCGTGGAGGATTTACCTATCGATGTGCGCTATAGCATCGTCCCTTATTATCATGAAACATTTGATAGGTTGTTGGAAGTACAACCTATGTTTTCCGAGAAGTTGAGAGCTTTTCTTTGTGAAGAAACGAAGTTGATTAATACACAAAAAAGTGTACTATTTCTTACTTCACCTTTATACTGTGATGGAATAAATGATAATCCTTCTCCATATATAAAGACCATCATAGATTATGCGTTGTCGTTGGAAAAAGAAGTAGTATTGCATATAAAATTTCATCCTCGGGAATTTGATTCTGTAAAAGTTGCCATTTTAACTAAATTGGATGAATTGAAAGTTAATTGTGTTATTATTGGCGAAAGGGTATCGATTCCAGTTGAATATTATCTACAGTTTTTAAAGTATGACAAGGTTGTTACCTTTATTTGCTCTACGGAATATTATAATGGATACCTTTACCCAAAAACTCAATTTGAATCAGTTTTGGAGGATTATTATAACAATTGCGTGGAAGAAGGGCTTACTCATTTGGAGAGTATTAAGGCTTTAATATCAGAACATCCTTCAAAATAACTCAATACAATCAATTTGGTTTTTATGAAAATATTATATTTAATAAGCCAACTGGCATTGCATGGAGGCACCGAACGTGTAACGGCATTGAAAATTAGTGAATTGGTCAAAAGAAATTACGATGTATATTTATCTACATATGAACAGTGTGGTAGACCTTTCGTGTATAATATTCCTAACAAAATTCAATATGTTGATTTAGGAATTAATTACAATGTAGATTTTATTAATCGATCTCTGTATTCGTTAAGGCCATTAATGAAAGTTCCAAAGCATATATGGAGAACTTTCCGTCTTTTAAAGAAAACTAAACCTGATATAATTATTGTTCCGTATGCAGCATATGAATTTTGGTTTATTCCCTTTATTAAAGGCTCTTGTAAGATTATTAGAGAATATCATGGGTCTGAATATAAAAAGCCATTAACAAGATGGTGTGATAAAAAAGTGTTGAAAAATCTATTGGATGATATGGTTCTGCGTAAGTATAATAGAGGTGTTGTTTTAACACCTCAAGAAAAAGAATATTTCAAATATGATGGAAATTTGGAGGTTATACCAAATCCTATAGAAGAGTCGATTCTAAAAACCAATCAAAATAGTAAATCTGTAATCACTATAGGCCGAATAGCTCCAGTGAAAGGTTATGATAAGTTTATAGATTTGGCAGAGATGGTCCATAAATGTTGTCCTGATTGGATCTTTGAAATATATGGAGGAGGTCCTGATGAATTTGTAGAACCGTTGAAAAATCAAATATATGAGAAAGGATTGGGAAATGTGGTGATTATGAAAGGTGAAACTAATGACGCTTATGAGGTATTATCAAGAGCTTCAATATATGTTTGTACGTCCTTAACCGAGAGTTTTGGTCTATCATTGGTTGAGGCTATGGAAGCCGGACTTCCTGTAGTGAGTTTTGATTGCCCTAATGGACCGAGAAACATTATAAATAATGGATGTGATGGGTATTTGGTTGCTAATGGAGACATTTCTTCAATGTGTTCAAAAGTAATACAATTGATTAATGATGACGGTCTTCGAAATCAAATGAGTATTAATGCTATCAAAAATGCCAAACGTTTTCATATAGAGAAAGTCATGGATCTTTGGTGTGAATTATTTAGTATTGTATTGCAGGAAAAATGATTCGTATCGATAAAAAACATTATTATGAAGATTTTTAAAGATTTGAAAGAAACAATTAGGTTGATTAAGTCTGACTACAAAGGTTATGGCGAACCTTTTATAAAGTTGCTTTTTTGGGAACCAGGCTTTAAATACACTTTTCATCATCGTTTGTGCTTCTTTTTTTTCAAACATAATTTATTTTTTTTCCCTTTATATGTGCTATGGCGATTATATATGAAACATTTGACTTATCTGGTAGGAATCCAGACTGCTCAAAATCGGCAGCTCCCTGAGCGTTTTGTTATTGCGCATTTTGGAGGTATAACATTCTTTCCAGAAAAATGTGGGGCGGGGATATATCTGAGACAAGGATGTACAGTTGGCTCTCGTGGTAGGGATGGCCAGCGTCCTCCTATACTTGGAAATAATATTGAATTTGGGGCAAATGCAATAGTGATAGGTCCAATTACTATTGGAAATAATGTAACTATAGCAGCAGGTGCTGTGGTTAACAAAGATGTTCCTGACAATGTTGTTGTCGCAGGAGTTCCTGCACGGATAATAAAATATAAGAAATGACAGTTTTACAATGAAATTTGAATTGTATACTTTGCGAACAGGCGAAACAATAAGAATCCCGATTCCACAGTGTTATGCAGATTGTCTGGAACTGATTCGCAGTGACTATTATCGTTATTATGCACGTGTGGATTCTTTGTTGAAAATGTTTTTTAAAACAATTTCTACTCCCCCTTTTGCGCTTACATTTTGGCTTCGTTTGGCGCAGATTCATGGGTTTTTGTACTGGCCAGCTAAGATTATTCATCGGCATTATTCGCAGAAGTTCGGATTCCAAGTTTTCCCTAGTATGAAAATTGGCTACGGATTCTGTATGCAGCATTCTATATGTGTTGTGATTAATCCATATACTATTATTGGCAATAATGTTAATGTTAGTCAGTTTACACAAATTGGAACTAGTAGGGACGAAGCTGCCATTATTGGAGATAATGTGAGTCTTTCTCCTATGATATCTTTGGTAAATGATGTGCATGTTGGTAGTAATTCAACCATAGGTACAGGAGCTGTGGTAACGCATGATGTTCCTCAGAATGCAACTGTTGCTGGGGTACCTGCAAAGGTCCTCCATTTTAAGAACCCTGGTTGTTTTGTTGGTAAACAATGGCCTATTACAAGAGAAAATGAATAGTAAGCGTATTTTTATCTCCATGAATTGTCTTGAGTTAGGTGGAGCAGAAACTACTCTTATTGGAATATTGCAGGCTATTAATTGTTCTCAAATAATAAATTGATAAATGAGTAAAGAACGTATTCTTTTTTTGGATGTTATAAGAATCATGGCATGTGTCATGATTATTATGATGCATGCCCCGATTCCTGGAACAGACATAGATGGTCATGTGTTAATAACTAATGGTTTGATAACTGTTCCGGGTGTAGGACTATTCGTCATGGTTAGTGGCGCATTATTATTGCCAGTAAAAATGCCAACGAGAGTTTTCTTAAAAAAAAGACTAACCAAAATTCTATTTCCTGCATTTTTTTGGACTTTAGTATACATGACTGTAAATCTTTTACGGGCAGAAGTGACTATTTCTGAATTACCGAGATTATTGATTTCAATTCCATTCTCTGCCCAGTTTAATGGCGCCATGTGGTTTATATATATGTTGGTGGGCCTTTATCTTCTGGCACCTATTATCTCTCCGTGGTTGGAAAAGTCGAGCAAGAGGGAATTAGAATTTTATTTGGCAATTTGGGCAATAACATTGTGCTACCCTGTTATTCGAGGATTTGTTGATGTTAATGAAGGTAGTACGGGTTTATTGTATTACTTTGGTGGTTATGCCGGCTATTTCCTCTTGGGGTTCTATCTTCGTCGTTATACCCCTGCTATTCCATTAGTGGTCTGTTGTGTGCTGATAGCTTTTCCATTTGTGGCTGGGGCTTATTGTAAGTTACGAGGGATAAATGTCGATTTCTTCGATGTTTTTTATTATCTAAGCATTTTGACAGTATGTGCAGCCATAGGATGGTTTGTTCTTTTGCAACGTGTAGTTCCCTCCCCAAATAGTGCGAATTTGTCAAATCGTATCGCTATGGTTAGCAATTACTGTTTTGGCATTTATTTGGCTCATATCTTTGTGATGAGATCCATCCTTTGGAGATGGAGCGTTTTCCAAGAGTTGGGAGGGGGAATTCAGATAATAGCAACAACGGCCCTAACGTTTGCTGGAAGTATACTTATTGCTTGGGTGCTTAGTATTCTTCCATTTGGCGCTTATCTAGTCGGATTTAAAAACAAGAATATATGATACCGAGAATAATTCATCTGTGTTGGTTGTCTGGCGATGATTTCCCAGATAGTATTAAGAAATGCATTGAGTCGTGGCATGAACATCTACCTGACTATGAAATATGGTTGTGGGATACAAAACGCTTTGACATACATAGCACAAAATGGACAGAGCAGGCTTACGAAGCCAAGAAGTATGCATTTGCTGCTGATTATATTCGACTATATGCACTTTATAACTATGGGGGAATCTATTTAGATTCAGACGTAATTGTATATAAAAGTTTTAATGATTTGTTGCAGCTTCCTTATTTTATAGGAGAGGATTTAGTGCATTGTTTTGAACCTGCAATTATTGGTGCAGAACCTCATCTTCCATGGGTGAAAGATGTGCTTGATCGATATGAAGGACTGGAGTTCATTAACTCAGAAGGAAATTATAATATGCGGGGATTACCGGTTGTCTTTCACGATAGATTGGTCCCTAAGTATAAATTTCAGAGGGTGAGTCGACCTATAACTGAGGACGATTTCCATCATGACATAATTAATGTATTTCCATCAAGTTATTTTAACTCGAGAGATTTTATTGGAGCAGTAAAAACAGAAGAGAGTTATTGCTCTCATAATTATCTTGGAAGTTGGTTAAAACCAAAGAATAATACGTTCTCTTCTTTTAGACGTCATATACCACGTCCCATTATGAATTGTGTTTATTCATTGATGCAAAAGTTTGTTTGGAACAAGAAAATTCATAGTATTCAAATTCCATTTTAGTTTTCCTTAAAAAGCAATGATAGAGTTCGCCCAATACTATTATTATGTATATTGGACAGTTGTCATGCTGATGACTCTACACTTGTACAACGCCATGAGACGTTGGCCATCATATACTGTTATAGGAAAGCATGACGATTATCAGCCGATTATACTTTTTTCATTTTTTTATATTCTTTTTTGGGGCTTCCGTCCTATATCTGCCAGATATTTCGGAGATACAGCAAATTATTCAAAGACATACGAATTGTTACAGAATTATGGCGTTTTCAATATGCTGGGTTCTGATGATGTAGGTAGTGATTGGATATTTGACACCTTTATGCGCTCCTGCGCTCAGGTAATGGATGTCCATTTCTTCTTTACCATTATCATGTTTTTCTATATTATGATGATGTTGCATGGATGCAAGAAAATGGACCGAAGACATGGGGCAATTTTGATGTTGTTCTGTATTGGCGCATTTTCTTTCTATAATTATTCTGTTAATGGCATTCGTAATGGAGTAGCATGCAGTTTCGTTATTTTGGCATTAGCATATTTGGCAAAGGGCAATAAGGCGTGGCCATTATTTCTATCGTTCATTGCGATAGGATGCCATAAATCAACTGCACTTCCTGTCATGTGTATGTTTTTTGTATATTATGTTAGGAACCCTAAAATAATGTTTATGGCGTGGTTTGGTGCAATAGTGATTAGCTTAGCTTTTGGAGATTTCATCGCTAATATGTTATCTGTAATGAACGTGGACGAGCGTTTGGCTGGAAATCTTCAAAGCGATGATGCTGATGGTGTGGAATTGGAGCATCGTTTCCGGTGGGACTTCCTACTTTATAGTTCTATGCCGATTTTGTTAAGCTGGTACACTATTTTTAAACGAAAGCTTCATAACAGGACTTATCTGTTGTTGCTCGGAACCTATATTTATGCAAATTCTTTTTGGGTTTTAGCTATTCGAGCAATATTTTCAAATCGAATTGCCTACTTGTCATGGTTTATCTACCCGATAGTTCTGGCTTACCCCTTATTGAATCTTCCAGTCTTTAAAAAGAATCATAGTCAGAAGACGGCATGGATATTATTGGCGCATTTTGGTTTTACCACCATTTTGTGGTTGCTTGGTAATTAATTTTTGGGAGATGATGAAAAATATGGTGACATTATCAGTTTTTACACCAACATACAATCGGGCTCATTTATTACAACGAGGCTATGATGCTCTTTGCCGTCAGACATGCAAAGATTTCTGCTGGTTGATTATAGATGACGGATCTACTGATAATACAGAAGAAGTCGTAAAACAATGGATAGCAGAAAAAAAGATTCCCATTTCGTATGTTTACAAAGATAATGGCGGGCTGCATACAGGCTATAATAAGGCTATTGAACTGATGGAAACGGAGTTGTGCGTGTGTATAGATTCTGATGACTATATGCCGGATGATGCAGTAGAAAAGATTGTGAGTTGTTGGAAAGAAAGAGGCTCAAAGGATGTTGCAGGTATCATAGGTCTTGATTTTCTCGAGAATAACACCCCTTTAGGCGGACAATTCCCCAATATTGATAAATGTCATTTATATGAGTTGGGTCTTAAATATGATCATAAAGAAGATACGAAAGAAGTGGTTAGGGTGGACTTGTTAAAACAAGTCTATCCTCAACCGACATATAATAACGAAAAGAATTTTAATCCTTCTTATATGTTTTATAAGATAGACCTTGAGTATGAATGGCTATTACTGAATGAAAACCTATGCATTGTTGACTATCAACCGGATGGAATGGCGAATGCGATTTTCCGTCAATATTTGAATAGTCCAAATAGTTTTGCTGCATTAAGATTATTGTATTTCCGAATCCCCAATGCTCCTATTGGTTATTATTTGAAACAATATATTCATTTGGGCTCTTCTGCTATCTTATCTCATGACTTTAAATGGCTAAAGAAAAGCCCGAAACCTTGGATTGCTTACTTTTTGTTACCTATAGGCTTTTTACTGTCGATATATATAAAGGTAAGAGCTAAATAGTAGCGAGTGTTTGAAAACATGTAATCATCTTAAGATGATTGTTTAATAGATGGTTCGGTCGAAAAAAATGTGTAATTTATGAAAGTACTTCATGTTATTACTTCTCTTTCGGATGGTGGAGGAGCTGAAAAACTAATGGAAGATGTACTTCCGATGATAAAGGCGAAGGGATTAGATGTGTCTATTGCTGTGTTAAACGATATGGATACAAATAATAAAAAAAATCTGAAAGCGAAGGGGATAAATGTTATTAAAATTGGTTCAGGGGAAAAGATATATAGTTTGTTAAAGATGCTAAAACTTGTTCCTATCATGAAGGATTTTGATATCGTGCATTCCCATCTAACGGCTCCATTTTTTTTCTGTGCTTTTGGTAGCTTGTTCTCTAAAGTAAAATTAGTTACTACCATACATAATACAGATATGCGTTATAGACGTTTTGCTTCTTTAAGAAAATTGGAAAGGTGGGCCATCAGCCGTTATGAAACGATTATTGCCTGTTCTAATGAGGTTGAAGCTTCTTTGAGGAATGTTCTGGGGAAAAACTTAAACAACTTGATGACGATTAGTAATGGTGTTAAATTGGATAAATTTTTTCAAGCGATTCCTTCACCATTATTCAAAGATAAGAGATGGCGTTTAATAACAATGGTCGCAATGTTCCGTCCTGAAAAAGACCATAAAACAGTGATATGTGCTTTAAAGAATCTTCCGAAATCATATCATTTAATATTGGTGGGTTATGGTGAATTAATGGAAGAAGTTAAACAATTTGCCAAAGACAGCGGCGTTGAAGAAAGAACCCATTTTTTAGGGAAAAGGACTGATGTCCCTAATATTTTAAAGGCCTCTGACTTTATTGTCTTGTCATCTCATCATGAAGGGCTATCGCTTGCATCTATTGAAGGTATGGCTGCAGGCAAACCTTTCATAGCAAGCGATGTGCCTGGGCTTAGAGAACTTGTCAAAGGCTATGGAATATTATTTGATGAGGGTAACTCGGAACAATTAGCAAGCATTATTATGCGCCTTGATAATAATTCTATGGAATATTCTCAGGTCGCAGACCAGTGTAGAGATAGGGCATCAGCCTATGATTTATCAAAAATGGTCGAGGGATATTTATGCGTTTATAATCAAATTGAACGTGAAGCCCAAATGTAACAGAGTTAACTATATTTTTTACTTAATATGTGTGCAATAGCAGGAATAATTGATGTCAAGACATCTGTTAAGGATGTTGAAATAGAAAAGATGGTTGATACGATGGGGTTAAGAGGTCCTGACGATCAAGGTATATATATTGATGATTACGTTGGCTTAGCTCATCGACGATTATCTATTATTGATGTTGAATCAGGGCACCAACCATTATGCATTGATAACGGCAAATTTGTTATAGTGTATAATGGAGAAATATATAATTTCCAAGAATTAAAAAAAGAGCTTCAAGAGACAGGAATAGCCTTCAATACTTCATCTGACACAGAAGTGGTTTTGCAAGCATATAAAATCTGGGGTATTGAAGAATGTGTCAAACGTTTTGACGGTATGTTTGCTTTTGCAATATATGATCAGAGGGCCCATAGATTATTGTTAGCGAGGGATAGATTTGGTGAAAAACCTCTTTATTATCAAATTGAGGGGGGGCGAATTTTGTTTGCATCTGAATTAAAAGCTTTTTGCCCCAATTCATCAAAATACTCAATTGATAAAACAGCTTTGAATCTCTTTTTGTCATTATCATATATTCCTGCACCATACACTATCTATCAGGGTATAAGGAAAATGAGAGCAGGTCATTATTTCTCCGTTGATACAAGGACTGGCAAATATGAGGATGTTGAGTATTATAATGCAAATAATGAGATTGACGAATCTCTTCATGATGTTGAAGCTGCTAAAAATGAGATTAAAGATCTCTTAAAAGACTCTGTTCAGAAGAGAATGGTTTCTGATGTTCCCATAGGTGCATTTTTAAGCGGAGGAATAGATTCTAGTATTGTCTGCTGCTTAATGAACCAACTGTCAGATCAACCAATAAATACATTTTCTATTGGTTTTAAGGAGAAAGACTATGATGAAACAGAACGGGCCAAATTAGTTGCGCAACATATTAAAAGTAATCATACTCAATATACTTTGGATTATTCTGATGTGTTGGATGTGCTGGATGACATTATTTTGTATTATGATGAGCCTTATGGTGATTCTTCTGCAATCCCCTCGTTTTATGTCGCTAAATTGGCCAAAGAAAAAATCTCAGTTGTATTAACTGGAGACTGTGCTGATGAATTGTTTGGTGGATACGAAAAGTATCTTGCAGATTACTATGTAAGAAAATATTTGAGTTATCCTAAGTTCCTAAGAAAAATATTTGAGATGGCTATTGAGAGATGTCCAATAACCCCTAGCACCAATAATTTCCTAAGGAAGGCGAAGAAGGTGATACGATATTCCCAAGATTCTGGGTTCGACCTATATTATGATATGATGTGTCTGGGATTTAATGACAAGTCTCGCAAATGTCTTTTGAAAGATGACGTCTATGATGATATAAAAGATATATATAGAAAGATGTGGGACGAAATTCCGTCTTCTTATTCATATCTTCAGAAGGAACAGATTATGGACACAAAGGGCGTTTTAGAGGGCGATATGTTCCCTAAGATGGATAGAGCGTGTATGCATGTATCTTTGGAGAACAGGGCCCCTTTTATTGATAAACGTATATATCATTTTGCTTTGAATTTGAGTGATGATCTCAAAATCAAAGGCAATAATAAAAAATATATTCTGAAAGAGGCATTTAAAGATGTTTTGCCCGAAGAAACACTGAAATTCAAAAAATCCGGATTTGGTGTCCCTGTGGATTATTGGTTCAGGAATGAATTAAAAGAAGATTTGGAGTTTTTGCTAAGTAAAGATTTTATTGAGAAACAGGGGCTCTTTGATTTTGATTATATTCACAAAATGTTTGAAGATCATATGAATTGTAAAGAGAATTTTAAATTTCAACTTTGGAATTTGTTTGTCTTTCAAAAATGGTACACAAAAATTTATAAAGCTTGATTTTATTATGAAATATTTTGATTTAAAATTTGCCAAGGATTCGCTGTTTTTGGTGACTGGTGGAGCAGGATTTATCGGTTCCAATCTTTGTGAAGCAATTCTGAAGATGGGTTATCGGGTACGATGTCTTGATGACTTAAGTACTGGCAAACAAGCAAACGTGGATTTATTTGGGGATAATCCTAATTATGAATTCATGAAAGGCGACATTAAGGACGTTTATACCTGTATGGCTGCATGTAAGGATGTCGATTATGTTCTCAATCAGGCGGCATGGGGGAGTGTGCCTCGTAGTATAGAGATGCCTTTGTTTTATTGTGCCAACAACATTCAGGGTACTTTGAATATGTTGGAGGCGGCTAGACAGAACGGAGTGAAGAAATTCGTCTATGCATCTTCAAGTTCTGTGTATGGTGATGAAGCGCATCTGCCCAAACAGGAGGGAGTAGAGGGGAATCTCCTTTCTCCATATGCTCTGACCAAGCGTTGTGATGAGGAATGGGCGAAGCAATATACCATGCATTATGGACTGGATACATACGGTCTTCGGTATTTTAATGTGTTTGGCCGTCGACAGGATCCTCATGGGGCATACGCTGCAGTGATTCCAAAGTTTATCAAACAGCTGTTGGACAATGAACAGCCGACCATCAATGGTGACGGTAAGCAGAGCCGTGACTTTACCTACATTGAAAATGTGATTGAGGCAAACCTCAAGGCTTGTTTGGCTCCTCATGAAGCAGCTGGACAGGCATTCAATATTGCTTACGGTGGTCGTGAGTATTTGATAGATATTTATTATACACTGACCAAGGCCCTTGGTAAGGATATTGAACCGAAGTTTGGTCCAGACCGGAAGGGCGATATCAAACATTCAAATGCAGACATCAGTAAAGCGCGTAAACTATTGGGCTATGATCCTGAGTACGACTTTGCTCGTGGCTTAAACGAAGCAATAGAATGGTACAAAGAAAATTTGTGATATCTGTGTTATCTGTGTGACTTTAAAAATTCAAGAATATGAAAGAAACAAAGATTTGCGTAATAGGATTAGGATACGTGGGACTGCCATTGGCACGTCTGTTTTCAACAAAGTTTGAAACGGTGGGCTTTGATATGAACCAAGCTAGAGTAGATGCTTTGATGGCGGGGCATGATGCGACACTTGAGGTGGCAGATGATTTGCTTCAAGATGCCATTAAGAATCATGGTTTTAAGTGTACAACCTCACTTGATGATATCAAGGATTGTAATTTCTATGTTGTTGCTGTGCCTACGCCAGTGGATGATGATAATAATCCAGATTTGACACCTCTTTATGGTGCCAGTACAACAGTTGGTAAGGTGATTTCCAAAGGTGATGTGGTGGTATATGAATCTACCGTATACCCAGGCGTAACCGAAGATGAATGTATTCCTGTCGTAGAGGAAGTCTCAGGTTTGAAGATGAATGTAGATTTCTATGGTGGCTACAGTCCTGAGCGCATTAACCCAGGAGACAAGCAGCATACTGTCGAGCACATCAAGAAGGTAACCTCTGGCTCTACGCCTGAGATTGGTAAATATATCAATGAGGTTTATGCTTCGGTGATAACTGCAGGGACTCATCTCGCTCCTACGATTAAGGTAGCTGAAGCTGCAAAGGTGATTGAGAACTCTCAGCGTGATATCAATATCGCTTTCGTAAACGAACTCTCTAAGATATTTACAAAGATGGGTATTGACACCCTGGATGTTTTAGAGGCTGCGGGTACAAAATGGAACTTCTTGCCTTTCCGCCCGGGTTTGGTGGGTGGCCACTGTATTGGCGTTGATCCATATTATCTGGCACAGTGTGCTCAGCGTCATGGCTACAATCCTGAAATCATTCTGGCTGGTCGTAGGATGAATGATGGTATGGGTGAGTATGTGGCAACAGAGACCGTGAAGTTGATGCTAAAGAAGGGTATTCAGGTATTGGGCTCTCATATCCTTATCCTTGGTTTTACCTTTAAGGAAAACTGTCCTGATGTTCGCAATACAAAGGTTATTGATATTTATAAAGCTTTGAAAGAATACAATGTGGACATAACGGTCTATGATCCTTGGGCCAATCCTGCCATCGCCAAGCACGAGTATGGTATTGATATCGTGAATGAATTGCCTTCAGATAAGTTCGATGCTGCTATTGCTGCTGTAGCTCATAAGAAGTTTGAAGGACTTGATATTCTAGGTCTGTTGAAGGATAAACATGTCATCTTTGATGTGAAGTGTACGATTGACAGACAAATTGTGGATGGAAGATTGTAGATGATGAAGGAAAAGATCCTCGTTTTAACAAATAATATTGGTGGTCTTCATAGTTTCCGTAAGGAAGTTATGAAGGCCATTGTTGATGCGGGCTATGATGTTTTTATTTCAGAACCCGATGATGACGAACGGGTAACATACTTTGAGATTATAGGTTGTCATATTATCAAGACTCCCTTTAGCCGAAGGGGCATGAACCCTTTTGCCGATATTAAATTGATGTTGACTTATCGAAAGATTATTCGACAGTTAAAACCAAAGGCTGTTCTTTCATATACTATTAAACCTAACGTGTATGGGGGAATAGCATGCAGATTAACAGGTACTCCCCAAATCGCTAATGTGACAGGTCTTGGCGATGCCATCGAGAATGGAGGATGGTTGCAGAAATTGACCGTTTCCCTTTATAGAATAGGTATTAGAAAGGCCAAACAGGTGTTCTTCCAGAATCAAATGAATAGGGATTTCTGCTTGCAACACAATATTGTGGATGATCGTTCTATAGTTCTTCCGGGTTCTGGTGTTAATTTGGAACATCATGTTTTTCAGGAATATCCTGCTGATGGTGTCATTAAATTTCTGTTTATTTCGAGACTGTTGAAGGATAAAGGTACCAGTGAGTTTTTTGAAATGGTAAAAGCCATCAAAACAAATTATCCTAAAACTGAATTCCAGATACTAGGATGGGTGGAAGGGAATTATCAGCAAGAGTTAGATGATCTGGTGTCAAAAGGAATTGTAGATTATTTAGGAACGACCTCTGATGTCCGACCTTATTTAGCTAATGTACATGCCACGATTTTACCATCCTACCATGAGGGTATGTCGAATGTCAATCTGGAAAGCGCTGCCAATGGTAGGCCTGTCATTACAACAGATGTTTCAGGATGTCGTGAGACTGTAGATGATGGAAGAACTGGTTTTTTGGTAAAAGTCAAAAACGTTTATGATTTGACTCTGGGAGTAGAGCGATTCCTTAATCTCCCTTATGGGCAGAAGAAACAAATGGGGATAGAAGCGCGTATGAAGGTTGAACGCGAGTTTGACCGTAATATTATTGTAAAGGCATATCTTGATGTGTTAAAAAGGATTAGTTTTTGTTGATTTATGGAAATTACAAAAGATAAAAGTACGTTGATCAAGGGAATTGTCATAATAATGATGATTTTCTATCACCTATTTGATCACGATGTAAAGACTGACATGTGTACCAATATTTTTTATATTGGTTCCAAGCCTTTTGCCCTATGGTTGTCAAATGCATGCAATCCTGTTACTTTTTATTTATTATTAAGTGGGTACGGCTTGTCTTATATATATTATAAAAATAAATCGAAATGTACTTTTGTTCAGCAAGCAAAGCGTATATTTAAGTTGTACGTTCACTACTGGTTAGTGTTGTTCTTGTTCTTGCCGATTGGTTTTTTTATGTTTCCAGATAAATATCCAGGTAGCTTTCTTATTTTTGTCCTTAATGCGAGTGGATGGGATACCTCGTATAATGGCACAATGTGGTTTTTGTTCCCCTATTGTTTAGTGAGTTTGTCAAGTTCTGTAATCATAAGTACAATAGAGCGAATGGGTAATAAAATGGCGTTATTGTTAACGGGCTCCATTTATTTTGTGGTATGTTATTTGATCAGCAGGCATGGCGAGAAGTTATTTTTTGGTCATTTGCTGATATACCAGCCAGTACTCTTTCTTCAATTTCTGTATCCTTTCACTTTAGGAGCGGTTTTTTATCGTGCAGGTAGAAGTATAAGATTATCATTACCTTCGTGGCAAGCAATTGTATCTATTATTATTTTAGTAAGCCTCGTTGCTTCTTTTGGGAATTCTATTGCATATATGGTATATGTGCCATTGCTGGTTTTCTTGCTCTGTCAGTTGTCATATCCCAAATGGTTAGAGATTGTATTTATGGAATTAGGGCGCAAATCAATGACAATGTGGATGGTGCATGCTTGGTTTTGTTATTATCTTTTTCAACCTCAGGTGTATTCTCTTCGATACCCATTTTTGATACTGGTTGGCTTAGTACTGATTAGTTATTTAATAGCAATTCCTGTAATGTGGATAGCAAAGAAATTGTTAAGATGTTTAAATTTGGAATAGTGTCCCAAATTGATGTGATGTTACCCTTACTTTTCATTATGTATGCTATTTAATTCTTTCAACTTCTTGTTTTTCCTGCCAATCGTCTTCGTGCTGTATTGGCATGTGTTCCAGCGTCGATTGCGATGGCAGAATCTGTTTGTCGTCGCTGCCAGCTATGTGTTTTATGGCTGGTGGGATTGGCGATTCCTGCTATTGATTGTCTTTACCAGTCTGTGCAGTTATGGCAGTGGACTGCTTATTGAGCGCTGTGCCAGGCAGGATAATATGCGTCGTGCCAAGTGGTGGACAGGACTGAACATCGTGGTGAACCTGTTGGTGCTTGGGGTATTCAAGTACTTCAATTTCTTTGCCGATAGTCTTCATATACTGTTTGCTGGGGTAGGGTTGACGCTTGATGCACCTACATTG
>JAEEGL016829412.1_pt1 | contig 27202 bp, 21 predicted proteins | sample 9134231 | NCBI WGS metagenome assembly JAEEGL01 (sample SAMN16246548, study PRJNA631951) | gut metagenome | biome: gut microbiome; feature: rumen; material: fiber-attached | host: Bos | place: Iran: Karaj | collected 2018-10 | reverse complement strand
GATCTTACCGGCCTTGTCGCTCACTATCTGACGATACGACTCATCAAGCTTACCTGCCGCAAACTTCGCGAGATTCTCCCTCGAGTAATTCACAATACCGAGCCCGTAAAGTTCAAGCGCCGTTTCCTTGGAAATATTGTCGACCATCGCCTTCTTGCCCGTCTTAATCGACGCGTAAAGCTTCCGGTTGCCCTCATTGTTGCCGATAACCAGGTACTTGTCCCCGTGGTACCTCTCATACGCCAGAATACTGATATGCTCCCACAGAAACTGCATAAACAGCGAAAGAATAAACAGCACCACATTAAGCAATATCAAAATGTAGCAATAATACACGCACACCGTAAAAAGAAAGCTTGCATCCATAAGCCCCTTTAAATCGGAGAAAGCAAACCTGACACTCACAAGCTGAGCCGCCTTGGTGATTGCCTCAAGGAAACATTCGAAAATATTGGCCTTGGACAATTCCTTGCCGTATAGTATCGCCATGAAATAAATCGGTATGGCTATAGGGTAAATCGCAAGAAACTTACCCTTCTTAAAATTCCTGATCTTATCGATTCTCTCACCGCGAGAATCGCTTCTTATAATCTGCAGCGCAATACTCCCCGCCCAGAGGGTGAGAACCACAATAACCGCAATGCTTCCGAGAGTGTAGTAAAACATAATTCCACCTTTTATTAAAATTTGGCACAAAAAACCCTTCACCAAACAGTATTATACCATCAGGTGAAGGGTTTTGTATTACTTAACCACTATATTAATGATTTTACCCTTAACATAGATTTCTTTGACCACGGTCTTGCCTTCCATAAAGGACTGAACGGAAGGGATTTCCTTGGCCTTGGCAAGAGCGGATTCCTGATCCTCATCAACTGCGATGGATACGGTACCTCTTACCTTACCGTTAACCTGTACGCCGATTTCAACTGTGTCTTCCTTAACAGCGGCCTCGTCGTAAGTAGGCCATGACTCGAAGGCGATGGTATCGGTATGACCGAGTGTCTGCCACATCTCTTCACCTGCGTGAGGGCAGATGCAGGAGAACATCTTGATGAAGCCTTCCTTGTAGCTTACGGGGCACTTTCCTGCCTTATAAGCCGCATTGATGAAGATCATCATCTGAGCGATTGCTGTGTTGAAAGCAAGGTTCTCAAAGTCGCTGCATACCTTCTTAACGGTCTGGTGATACACCTTCTTAAGTGTCTCGTCGGACTCGTCGCCATTGGTGTCCATATCTGTCATGTATGTCCATACACGATTGATATACTTTCTTGCTGCATCTACACCGGCCTGCGACCAAGGCTTTGATACTTCAAGCGGTCCCATAAACATCTCGTAAAGCCTCAACGTATCTGCGCCGTAATCACGTACGATATCAGAAGGATTAACCACAAACTCAGGGAATCTCTTGCCCATCTTAATGCCGTTTGAGCCAAGTATGGTGCCCTGATGAACCAGTTTCTTGAAAGGCTCCTTGGTAGGTGCAAGCCCCTTATCGTACAAGTATCTGTTCCAAATACGAGAATACATAAGATGTCCGACCGCATGCTCGGGACCGCCGACATAAAGGTCTACCGGCATCCAGTGCTTTAAAAGTTCGGGATCCGCAAACGCCTTATCGTTATCCGGATCGATGTATCTGAAGTAGTACCAGGAAGATCCTGCAGAACCGGGCATTGTAGATGTTTCTCTCTTGCCCTTGATACCGTTCTTGTCATAGTACTTCCATTCAGTTGCATTCTCTAACGGTGCCTTTCCGTTCTTACCCTTATAATCCTCAAGTTCGGGAAGCTCAAGAGGAAGTTCGGAATCTTCAAGCACATATATATTGCCGTCATCACCGTGAACAACCGGAACGGGCTCGCCCCAATAACGCTGACGGGCAAAAATCCAATCTCTGAAATGGTAATTGACTGTTCTCTTGGCAATACCCATTTTTTCAAGTTTTGAAGTAATGGCTTCCTTGGCCTCTTCTACGGTGAGTCCTGTAAACTCTTCGGAATTAATGAGCTTGCAGCCCTTGCCGAGATAATCCTGCTTCTCAAATGCACATTCGGAAACGTCGCGACCCTCAATAACCTGAATCATCTCTATATTGTGCGCAACAGCATACTCAAAGTCACGCTGATCGTGTGAAGGAACCGCCATAACAGCACCTGTACCGTAACCTGCAAGTACGAAGTCGCCTATAAACATACGGACTTCCTTACCATTGACAGGGTTAATACAGTGAACGCCCTTTAACTCGCAACCGGTCTTGCCCTTGTTGAGTTCGGTACGGTCCATATCGTTCTTCTTAAGAGTTTCGGAAATGTAAGCTTCAACCTCTTCACGATTTTCAACTCTGTCAAGAAGCCCCTTAACAATGTCTCCTTCCGGAGCAAGTACCATGAATGTGATACCGTATATCGTCTCAATACATGTTGTAAAGATAGAGAATTTGCCACCGCCTACGATTTCAAACTCTACTTCCACACCTGTAGACTTACCAATCCAGTTACGCTGAATTTCCTTGGTTGAATCGGGCCAGTCAATTTCATTAAGTCCTTCCAGAAGTTTCTCGGCAAAAGCAGGCTGATTGATAACCCACTGCTTCATATTCTTACGTACTACGGGGAATCCTCCGCGCTCTGACTTACCGTCGATAACTTCATCGTTACTTAATACTGTACCGAGCTCTTCACACCAGTTAACGGGCACATCGGCGTACTTGGCATAGCCGTCAAGGAAAAGCTGTTTGAATATCCATTGCGTCCACTTGTAAAACTTCGGGTCTGATGTTGCTATAACCCTTGACCAGTCATAATCATAACCGAGTTCTTTTAACTGCTTGGCAAATACTTTTATATTTTCCTGAGTAAATCCGTTGGGATTGTTACCGGTCTGAACCGCATACTGCTCGGCCGGTAGTCCGAAAGAATCATACCCCATGGGATGTAGTACATTATATCCCTGCATCCTCTTCATTCTGGATACAATGTCTGTAGCTGTGTAACCTTCCGGATGTCCCACATGAAGGCCTACGCCCGAAGGATAAGGGAACATATCAAGAACATAATACTTGGGCTTGGAAAAGTCCCAAACGTCAGTCTTGAAAGTCTGATGTTCTTCCCAATACTTCTGCCACTTGGGCTCAATCTCTTTGGGATTGTAAACTCTTTCTCCGTTTTTCATGATTTCTCCTTGCTGATTTAAACTTATATCCGATAAGATAGCACATTTTTCACCGGCAAACAATAGTGCTAGAGAAAAACATTCAGCTCAAAATATAATTCTGCGCCTGTCTGTCAAACATCTTTCTGTATTTCCCGTTTAAGGCCATCAACTCCGAATGTGTTCCCTGCTCGGCAATCTTTCCGTTTTCAAAAAGATATATCTTATCAGCCATTCTCGTGGTAGATAACCTGTGCGAGATAAATATAATAGTTGACCCCTGCGCATTTTCGATAAGATTCTTGTTAAGCTTGTATTCCGAAACCGGGTCGATTGCGCTGCTTGGCTCATCAAGTATCACGATTTTGGCCTTTTCTTTGGCGCTGTATGCTCTTGCAATGGCAACTTTCTGACTTTCTCCTCCCGAAAGACTGGTTCCGTTTTCATCGAATTCGCGAGTGAGCACAGTATTTATTCCATCGGGTAACCGATTGTACGCATTCATGAAATCCGCACGTTCAAGCGCCGAAAGAATCTTGCCTTCGTCATCCGCATTAATTTCACGCATCATTACGTTTTCACCCAAAGAAAGTGAATAAATATTGTAATCCTGAAATACTACATCAACCTGTTTTCTATACTCGTCGACAGAATAATCTTTTATGTCATTACCGCCGTATTTGATTTCTCCTGCGGTTACATCATACAAACGCATAAGGAGTTTTACAAAAGTAGTCTTACCTGCTCCGTTTTCACCTACTATCGCCACCTTCGAGCCTTCTTTGACAGAAAAAGAAATACCGTCGATTACATTTTTGCCTGCACCGGGATATTTAAACTTGATGTCATTAATCTCAAGCACACTACCGTCCTGTCTTACATCAGCGTTTCCCTTCGAGCCTTCAATCGAAGGTTTGTATTCCATCAATTTTCTGAACTTCTCGGTAAACAAGCCTATCTGCTGCAAATCAACAAGCGCAAAGTTAATCTGATCCAGATTTCTTCTTACATAATTGGCTGCATTATTACCGGCGGCAACATCACCGAGAGCTATGCTTTTTAAAACAATTGCAAGATAACCCAGCGTTGCGGGGACAGCGAAGAATGAACACACCGTAAAAACGCTTATCCAGTTTAAAAGCGATATCCATGTGATTTTGGGACCATATTTTCTTCCGACGTCAGATGCGTTTTCAAGTGCCTCGTCAAATTGTTTTCTGAGCGGAGTCTTTACATCGGTAAGTTTACATTCTTTGGCATATTCGGGCTGATAGAAGACACGACGTGAATAATCTGCCCTGCGAAGTGCCTTACGATTCTCTACATCCCATGAATAATTAAGCATCTCTATCTTAAATCTGGTAAGCAAATTGATACAAAATCCAAGTATCGGAAAAATTGCTATTATCGGACTGATTGTAGCTATCATGCCTGCTGCCGACACCAGTGCAAAAGTGCATCCAAGCATTTTACTTCCTACAAGAACGGACTTCTCAACCATAGCATCCACATTGCCCGATGTAATTACGTACAAATCATAGAATTCCGGGTTGTCGTAACAAATAAGATCCATCTTATTGTTATTATTAATAATATCCAGATTGATTCTGCCGCACAAAGAGACCAGTCTTGTGCTGACCCATTCGTTACGTATCTGCCCTACTATGATGATAAATATAACGAGTACAAAAGAAACCGACAGGGTTTTCATAACCTCTCCCAAAGGTATTCTGTTCGTAAAGCCGTCGATGATTTTTTTCAAAATATATGTATCATTTATTGCTTCTGCGGTAAAAGTGGATACATACAGCAATATGGTCGTTATTACCAATCTCCTATCGTATTGGGCAGCAAATCGAATCATATAAAGAGCATTCTGCACCATTCTTTTAACGGTAATCTTATCCTTCATAATATGCTTTTTCTCCTTGCAGCATTTCCTCCGGCACACTGTCTTGATAGTTCTGGGCCTGAAGGATGAACATCTTACTGTATTCTCCGTGATTGCCAATCAGCTCGTCATGAGTTCCTTCCTCGATAATTCTACCGTCTTTCATCATGTAAATCTTATCTGCCACTCTTGCCGACGATAATCTGTGAGAAACGAACAGGACGCCTTTACTTTCCGATAAATGCATCATATTCTTGTACATGTTATATTCCGCAACGGGATCGAGAGCACTGCTGGGCTCATCAAATATTACCATTTCGGGGTCTTCCGCAAATACTCTTGCAATTGCAATCTTTTGTGCCTGACCTCCGGAACATACAAAACCATTTTCATCAAATTCTCTTGTAACTATGGTGTCAAGACCATTGCCAAGAGCAGCTTTGTCTACTTCAAACTGCGCAAGCTCCAACGCTTTTTTTGCCTTTTCATAATCCTCTTCCCCTTTAGGCGCATACATCAAAACATTCTCGCTTAACGGCAGTGCAAATACTTTTAAATCCTGAAATACCGATCCGAAATGTTTTCTGTATTTTATGCGGTCAAGCTCTGTAATGTTAATACCGTTAACAAGTACTTCCCCGCTCTCTATCGGATATAAGCCGAGTATAATCTTTATCAACGTAGATTTACCTGCTCCGTTATATCCGACTATTGCAACTCTGTCCCCCCTGTTCCACTTAAAATTCAAGTGTGATACAGCATCTTTGGAGGAACCGGGATATCTGAAAGAAACGTCTTTAAGTTCGACCGTATCAATCGAATTTAAAGTAACTTCACCATTAACGTGTTCAAAGCTCCTATTCAAAAAATCCCTTAAGAAGCTGAACATTTTGGCCTCGTTAACCACTCCTATACCGTTTTCAACCGCAAACTTCATCTGGTTTGTGGCAAATGCCATCGCGGCAATTACCGCAACATATGCGGCTACGTTGCTCGTAAGACCCATACTGATTCTTACGGCTGTGTACGTATATGCGCCGAGAGCCGCTATAACGGAATAACTGGCAAAAATTATCGAAGAACAGACAATTACCTTTTTTCTGTAGGTCCATGTAGTCTTCTCAATATTCTTTATGGCTTTTTCATATTTCTTTTTAAGAATTCCCCAGAGGTTATAAAGTCTGACTTCGGACGCGTATCTCTTTTCATAAAAAACGCGTTTAACGTAATCCGCCTCTCTTTTGTCCCTGGTGATAGCTTTTTCTCTTGAGAAATTATATGTTCCGTTCTTCTTGCCAAAATAAAAGCTTACAATTACCGGAATGATTAAAAATACGGCAAAGAACCAATCAACCGACAATACAATTGCAAATGACAAAACAGAGGCTATTACGTTACCGATAAATACGCCGAATCGTATTGAAAGATTCATAGCATCATCAACACATCTGTCTGATGCTTTTGAATAAATGTCATAATAATTGGGGTTTTCAAAATCAAGCAGCTCCATCTTATCCGTTATATCCATAATCTTGTGATATATATAACCATAGATTTTGGGCGTGTATATTTTTCTGTATGTTTCATACCACCCGCATATAAAATGAACCACCACGTGGCCGCCACATGCGGCAAGCAAAAAATACAACAGTTTTCTGTATTCAATCCCGTTTTCTATACACGTATATACGTACTTTGTCAGATAAACAAAAAAGAACACATAAAAGAACTGCTCTACAGAGTTTTTAAACAGCGTAAAAAACAAAAGCAATTTATCGGCTCTGTACACTAGGCCCAACGCATATACCAAGTCCTTGATAACACTATCTTTCTTCTTTTTCATTCAGATTCTTATGACGTCGAAGCGCTACGCGCTTTTTGCCATACTCCCTTTCAGTTTTACTTATAAAGCTTAATTGCAAAAATGTGTGCATTTGAAATCTTTGGAAAAACAATGCGGTCGGTTTCAAGTTCGGGATTTAGCTCGTAATTGACGCAGAAAAGTCCTCTGTCAACCTCATTACCCTCATAATCTATAGCCGCACCCTTCCAGGCGTTATTCATCTTGCAATAAAACCAATCCGACAAGTCTACATAAAGAATATCGCTTGTCATGTCATTGCCGATAAAGGCCTTTCCGCTTCCCCCGCCCCACTCGGCACAGCCAAGAAGTGCAAGCGCTTTGTACTTATCTTTTGGTACAGAAACACTCTGTCCGTTACATACAAAATTATCTTTTCCCTTACCGATTACAAAACTTCTGCCTCCGACATTCAAAGTCCTGTCCTCTCCGAGATTTGATGCCTTAAAGTGCTCACCCTGCCCGGTAAGATCGGGTTTTATACCCCCTTCTTCCTCGAAGCACTTGTTGTTGTATAAATTGCTTAAGTCCAAAGTAACTTCATCAAGCCCCGTTACATCATTTATGTGGTCTAACGGTTTTCTGATGGCAACGATATTGCTTCTGTCTCCAAAAATAATATCTATAATCTTCTTTTCTCGCTCAGCTATCTCGTAAATCTTTCCCGCTGCCTCAACAATAGTCTTTTTAGTCCTCTCACTGAGTGTGTCTCCGCGGTTTAACAGATACGCCTTACCGGCCATTCTCCATACCGTATTCCACAGTTCGCTCACATCTTCGTAGCAAAAGCCTACATAATCGGCAAACTCGTCATTATTTGCTTTTGCCAGATAATAGCAGGTATCCGCAAAAAGTTTTCGTCCTCTTACTATGTCGCCTAAAGGTTCCAATATATCAACCTGCCTGAAATGCGTCTTATCCTTGTCGTATTTATTGTCGGTAAAATACGCAATAAGCTCATCGGCAAATTTCTTCATTTCCTCGAATGCAACTCCGGAATCATACCCTTTGGCCTTAATGACGGCCTTTAAATCGTCAAATGTTGCCTGCGTCTGTGTGTCAAGCTTTCTGAATATGAGTATCTGATTTTGATGGGAATAATCCTCTTTCAGCATTCCGATTTCAAGTTTCATCATTGTCTCGTCATTGCTGTGCAAATCATACCCGTATACATACGAATCATCGTAACCTGTGATTAAGTAGTATGTTCTGTATAAGTCCTCTTTGGTCCAAGGACAGAAATCGTGCTCCAAATAAACCATCACGGGCATTCCGCCGTCAATCTCTTTTTTCACTTCTTCCATAACCGTATCCGGATTGACATCGAGGAAGGAAGCTTCCATTCCGTGATACTTCCTTAAGTCATCGAAGTAAAAAAAGTCGTCCACACAATAGCCGCAATATAAGTCTTTTCCGTGTGCTTTTTCTCTTGTAATTTCATCATGCTTATATCCAAACCCAAGCATGGTGGAAAAAATCATCTGATAATCTCGTCCCACCCAATTTGCTACCGTTGCAATAGCACTTTCATAGCAAAAAACAAAGGGCGTCTTTATAAGTTTTACGTCCAAAGAAACCATATAATCATAAACTCCTTATGTCTTTTAATTTCATCGGTTATCTGTTAAAAGCGCAGGTTCTGCACAAGCCTATTTCCCCGTCAAGATACTTTTCGATAAAAGGACGCTTCTTGGCAAAAATGTCGTATACCTTTTCATCCTTCACCGAGCCGATTATATACTTCTCAATTCCCTTAACGCCTTCGCAGGTATCGCAGCATATATATGCATTGCCCTTATAAGAAATATGCAAAGCATGCATAAGAGAATAACAATAATAAGTTTGGGGATCTTCCTCTTCACTGAATGTATGGGAAAGAGTAACCGTCCCCATTCTGGTGGACCCGCAATTATCTAAATCCATACAACGGATTTGCAACCTGAAAGGATACTTTTTTACACCTTCGTATCCGAACTCTTTCATTGTATAGATATAATCTTTAACGGCAGAAGGCCTTCTCTGCGAAGATGTTTCGTCACTTTCTATGACGCCCCGAATTCCGAGTTTCTTCATCATGGCTTTAACCTTTGCCTCTCCCAATTCGGCCGTCCACTTTTCGCAAGGTGCAAGATGGCAGGTAATAACAAGCCTGTTCAGTCCGGCCTTTCTTAATTCTTTGTATCGTTTTTTGGTAAGATAATCTCCGTTCGTATAAAGTTCCAATCTGCTCTTTGGATTGATTCTTTTGGCTGTCGCCATACACTCAAGCAGATAATCGTATTCCATCAGCGGCTCGTTGTATTGATGAAAAGCAATTGCCCCGAAATATCCTATTTCTTTAAGTTCGCCCATGATTTTTACAAACAAATCCATCGGAAACAATTCTTTTTCTCTTTCAGCCAGTCGTTTGGGACAGTATGAACAGCTTCTGTTACACTGTGACGATATTTCTATCTCGACATTTCGAACATTGTTAAACATATATCTTTGATTATTCATATGTGGCTCCTCTGTCTTTATTCATCAGATTCTCGAATCAACGTTAAACACCTGCCCGCTGACTCCCTTTATTTTGTCGGAAGAAAGAAAAACCACAAAATTCACCAAATCATTCATTGCATGTCCGCCACCCAATACAGACTGCCTGCTTTCGCATTTTTGCCTGCTGTTCTTGTCGTCTTCTTTGTTTAAATCCGTTTCTATATGTCCCGGGCATACTGCATTAACCGCTATTCCATATGCTCCGAGCTCTCTGGCAAGAGATTTGGTAAGGCCTATTACTCCGGCTTTCGATGCCGAATAGTTGGAAAGGCCTTCACCGCCTATTTGACCTCTTAATGATGCTATGTTGATTATTTTGCCCTGTTTCTCAGATATCATCCCCTTTATGAATATCTTCGAACACAAGAAAACGCCGTAAAGGTTTGTTTTTATGACATCTTCCCAGTTTTCTTCAGACATCATCATAATCAGACCTTCTTTACTGATTCCCGCATTGTTGACAAGCACATCAACTCTGCCGAATCGTTCTTTGATATCTTTGTACATCCGCTTTACGTCGTCTTTGTCGGTAACATCGGCCCCTACAATCATGGCTGTGGCGCCAAGCTCCTCCAATTCTTTAAGGAGTGATTCTGCGGCCTCTTTATTTTTGTGATACCCCGCAACTACGTTAGCACCGTTTCTTGCATACTCTAACGCAAGTTCTCTGCCTATACCCCTTGAAGCTCCGGTTATTACAACAACCTTCCCGTTTAATTCACCTTTCATGTCCCGCCGTTTATACCTTCGTTTATTTTTGCTTTTAACAGGTCGTAATATCTCACTTTATTTATATCCAGTTCATCCATGTCGAACTCAAATCCGAAGATTTCTTCTATTTCCAGCACAAGTTCGATTATCCTTAGTGAATCGAAGCCGAACTTATCCATAATATCGCAGTGTTCATCGGAAAGCGTTGTATCATAATAGTCCTCCGAATACTCGATTCTGCTTGTTTTCCTGATTGCTTCACGCAACTTCTTCTCGTCTTCAAGTGTCATTATTTTCTTCCTTCCCTTTTATTTCGTATTATTTTGCCCGAATAGGTCTTTGCTATCGAGTCACAGAATTCCACTCTGCTAGGCAGTTTGTACGCCGACAGTCTGGTCTTTAAATATTCAAGAATATCGGTCTCGTTGATCTCGGTATTCGTCTTCTTAACCACTTTTACGATAGGAACCTCTCCCATAAAGTCATCAGCCTCGGGATATGCCATAGCCTCAATAATGTCGTCATGGCTTACCAGTGTCTCCTCTATCTCTTCGGGATAGATATTTAAACCTCCGCTTATAATTACGTTTTTCTTGCGTCCGATTATAAAGAGATAGCCGTCCTTATCTTTCATGCCCAAATCTCCGGTATGAAGCCAGCCGTTTACGATTGTCAAAGACGTAATATCTTCTTTCTTGTAATATCCGGGCATAACTCCCGGGCTTTTTACCACAATCTCACCCACTTCGCCGGGCGCCAGAGTTCTGTCGGATTCATCCCTTATCTCGATACTTACGCCGGGAAGCGGCAATCCCACCGAGCCAAGTTTTTCGATTGCGTCTTCCCCCATAAGCGTCGAAACTCTCGGGCCTGCCTCCGTGAGACCGTATGTCTGCACGAAGCGGATTTCTCCGAAAAAATCGACCACCTGCGGAATCAGCTCGGGCGGAGTTTTTCCTCCTCCCGAAGATATAAATCTTAGTTTTTCAAGATTGTAACGGCTTCTTTTGCAGCTCTTAAGTATCAGCGTAAGCATGGATGGCACAAAGGAAACGTTGGTACACTCTTGTTTTTCTATCTTGGAAAGAACTTTTCTCGGTTCAAACGAAGATTCGAAAATAACAATCTGCGCACCTACATAGAAGTGAGAAAGGAACTGGGATGTATTGCAATATGAAAAATAAATCGGAAGCACAATCATACTGACATCATCCCGACCGATACCCATCGCCTCAACGTTGGCTTTAACATTGGACACGATATTGGCGTTCGTAAGCATTACCCTCTTGGGATCGCTGGTTGTTCCGGAAGTATGCAGCATTATTGCAACATCCTCTTCGTCATCGTTACCCTGCTCAAGATACTTACCTGTGCCCACGGATACCTTCTCTTTGGAATCAATGCTGTAAATATCAATTTTGAAATCAATGTCGGAAAGAAGCGAAGTTAAAGCATTTACCCCCTCTTCTCCCGTGACTATAAGCGATATTTCACAGTATTTTATGATGGATTCAAGCTCATCGGCTTTCAATGAAGGTTCTAACGGAATAATAACCTTATCGCTGAAGCAAACAGAAAAATACCCGACCACATAATCTGCAGAGTTGCCAAAATACAAACCGACATTTCTGTTCGCTTTAATCGATAATATATTGGCGCTATGTAAATATGCCTCGTCCGATATCTCCTTATATGTCAGTGAACGCTCGCCATATGTTACGGCAACGCGCTCACTGTCCTTTTGCCTTAGTAAAATATCTTTTATTTTTCTGCATTCTGTATCGTAAGGTTGTGTTTTCATCATTCCTCACATCTAAAGTCATGCCAGACTTTTCATAATTTCTTTATAGCGTTCTGTCTCATCCTTGATATTCTTCATGGCTTCAAGTCTTCTTTCGTATGAGAAAAAGCGCTTTTCAAAAGGCATTTCCCACTTGTACACCTCATCGGAATTGTCTCGTCCCCTGTATGAATCTACAAAAGAAGTATCTTCCGGTTCCAAAAGCTTAAGTACATTTTCGGGAACCGTTTCGGGATATAATCTTTCGGTATATACAAGTGTTGCATACACATCATTGATTCTTCCGAGTTTATCGCAAAGCGCCTTAACCTTATTCCAGTCAACGCTTTCGCAATACTTTTTCAAGAAGAAATGAATGTCCATGTATTTGTATAGTGTCAAGTCGTTACCTTCCACTATTTTGAATACCATCGTGGCTTCCCTGTAATGATGAACACACAGAAAAATAAAGAACTTTTCAAGCGCAAGTGTCCTTAAGGGAAACACTCCGTTATCAAGTACTACCGTATCCTCAAGCATGTACTCTGCAGATTCATTTATATCCGTATTGTCGAGTCTGAAATTTATATCCACTTCGTGAACCGGCAATAGCTTGGGGTCCTCTTCTCTGCAGAAAGGTACCAGCTCATATGTATTAAGTCTGCTGAAGAGTAATTCCTTCTTGGTGGCAGGTATAATCTTGTCTTCAACCACCTTTCCCTGAATATAGCCAAGGCCGTTTAAAACTTTCGTAACCTTTTGAATCTGGTCAGCTCTTATCATTATGTCTGTATCGTTTGAAATTCTGTCTCCCACCGAATACAATGTCGTGTTAAGAACCGAGCCCTTTAAGAATGCATATACGGCATTCTCCTTTTCCAGGGCTTCCGATATTTCCTTTATCGCCTTCTGGTGTATAATATTCTTTCCCTTCTGATAGTCGGAAAGAAGGCTTAACGCTCTGTCTATGTACGGCGAAACGCTTTTTTTGAGAAACAATCCGTTTCTGTATATTACTCCACCGACTCTGTTCATCATCACGTATCCTAAGAAGGCGTTCCAATCTACCCTGAAATCTTTAACTATCTCTTCCAGATACGCTTTGGCTTCCTCATCGACCTCTGTTCTTGAAAGAAGCAGAATTATCTGCTGATATAAGTCATATTTTTGCAGTTTGTCTATAACACTCATTATTAATCCTCCGTTTTGACGCTTTTCTTTTTAAACCAAGCTCACCAAATCCCGAACGGAATCCAAACAATGGCACCCTTCTATCCGTTCTTCTTTACCCGAAAGGACTTGAACGAATCCCACATTTGCCTCTTTACACATCAGATAGTCTGCATAAGAATCGGCAAAATAAAGAATCCCTTTGCCGTCGGCAATTTCTTTAATCGGTTTAAGCGCCAGCGTACTCGGCTTAATTTCCTCTATGTCTTCCCTCCCCCATATACCTAACAATCTGTCTGTGTGAACTTTGGCCACCTGTAACTTCTTTTTTAGCTTTTTGTCATTGTGACCATTTGTTAAAATCGCACATTCGATTCCTCTTTGCATCAATTTGCTCTGAATGAGGGAGAAGTCGCAAATGGGTGCATAAGGATAGAGGGAAGACATTTTAGTATACGTTTCTGTAAACTCGTCCACATCAATGTTTCCGAACCACTCTTTTATGCATTCTTCAAACGTCAGCACACCGTAAAGATTTCTAAACTCATCAAAAGAAATATCTTTAAGTCCCAATCGTCTTGCCGCTGCGCATACTTTGTCGAATCCGTTCGAAAATGTGTATAAAAGTGTGTCGTCAACATCAAAAACGAATATTTTAAATTTGGATATATAGTCTTTGATAAACTCACTCATGTTTAGCGGTCAAATACATGCTCCATCATTTTGTCCATATGAGCTTTTGAAACACCGAGCTTATCAAGATTCTGATTTAAGTCTTTAAACTCAACCTTCTTTTCGTTAAGAAGAGACGCTATGGTTCCAAAGATTACGCTGAAGGGCTCGACATGATTTTCTACAGATGTGTTATAGAAGTCTTTCTTGGCTTCAATAGACTGAATAATATCCGTAAGAATATAGATATTTAATTCACCTGTATCCATAAGTGTTCTGCCATCCGAAATAACCGGGATATATCTTCCGTTATGGTAAAGCTTACCCTCAATAACTTCGAGCACTCCGTTCTGGAACTCTAGTCTGATGCCTTCAAAGTAATTAACTACAGGACCCTCTTTCATAGACCATCTGGATGTATAGTTGACAACAGCGCCATTATCCATATGGTAGAGAGCTGTAATATCGCAATCATTATCAAAAGGGCTCCACTCGGGATTCCAGCTTGATGCCACAACATCGGTGATAGAAGCTCCTGTCCACCACTTAAGAAGATCGAAATGGTGAATGCTTCCGTCTGTCAAAGATGCAAAAGGAAGCTTTTTGCGCCAGTAGAATCCTGATTTCCAGTATGTTCCGTCTACTCTGAGATTAATGTCTGCGTATACAAGTTTTCCCAAATCTTCATGCATAATAATGTCCTTAATACGGTGAAAAGCAGGGAAATATCTTTTCTGAGTGGCAACATGCACTTCTTTTTTGCACTCATTCTTTTTCTTAATAATCTGATTAAGGTCTTCGATACAAAGAACCGGAGGCTTCGCCATGATTACATCCTTACCGTTTTCAAGCGCTGCTATAACACGGTTAACTCTTCCGCCCGGAGCGGTTGCTTCAATGATGCAATCCGCATCCACTTTTGCCCATGAAAAGTCTGAGCCGTCAAAGACTCTTGACGCAGGAAGGCCAAGTTCTTTTGCCGCCTTGTTTCTTGCTTTTTCATCATTGTCGACTATAGCGACAATATCGAGCCCGCTCAATTGGCAGGGCTTGGGCCACTGAGCCCCAAATCCGTCAACTCCCAATAAAATTACTTTTTTCATAGTTTTCTCCATTCATTTATTTATTTTGTTTCCCAAAACAGAGCCTTTAATCAATTCTGCGTATATCTCAGGTTCCCCCAGAATACGGTCAGGCAGATTTCCGTGAAAGTCCGATCCTCCGGTTCTGATGAGCGAATGCTTTCTGCAAAATTCATTTATTTCAAGCATGTCTTCAACAGAATGCAAGGGGTGAAATACCTCGATTCCGTCAACGCCCATATTCTTAAAATCATTGAGGATTCGTCCCAGTTCAAACTTTCCGTTGTAGGCTGCCGGATGCGCCAGTATACAGATTCCTGTCCTTTTTATGGCATCCACAACCTTTTGAGCCGGTTGGTACTCAATCACTTCCGTTTTCAGTTTTTTAAGCAAAGCAAAATACTCATATCCGTCTTTGCAGACCTTTGTATCAATCAGATAGTTGAGTAGCTTCCATCCGCCGCGCTTTTTGTCGTATGTATAGGAATCATACTTTTCTTTGTCTGCCAAAGAAGCAATCCCGCTTGCCTCTATTAATGCCAAAGTGTTATGGGCATGTGCGTTTTTGGCCTCCATGTTTAGCCTCAAAACTTCCGTAAGTTCCGGGTCATCCGGGGATACGCCGTATCCGAGTATATGAACTTCTTTATTGTCATAAAGTGCATTTATCTCTATTGCTTTGATAAAGTCCAGTCCATGTCGGATTGCAAGGTTTTCACACTCTGCAACGGCACCCGTTGTATCATGGTCGGTAACCGCAAAAAGCTTTATACCCGCCTCATTTATTTTTTCAATCAGTTCCTTCGGGGAATATGTTCCGTCGGAATAGGTTGTGTGCATGTGTAAGTCCATCCGTCTGCTGCCGGTCTGTCTTAATACAGCTGCGTTAAAGGCTTCAATTTCGGCACTGCACATGTCTCTTTCTCTTTGAAAATAGTTTGTCCACCTTTTTTCAAAAGAATCCGGATTATCATCCGTTCTCTTTGAAAGCGGGCTTCCGCATACCGGGCAATATGTCTCTCCTTGTACCGGGTCGGCTCCTCCGTCACAGTTAAAACATACTTTTCTTTCCGCCATTCTCATCCGCGCAGTCTGCTTATCTATGTCAAAATACCTGAAGTATGTTTCGTATTCAGGTTTCAATCTGGCCTCAAGCCATTTAAGCTGATGAGCATTACCCGGAAACCCGTCAAAAACAATCAGCTCCTCATTCGCATTTTCTTTTATGAATAAGTCTGCTGCCTCTTCAACCATTTCATCTTTCAAAAATGTTCCTGCCGGCGGTAGCTTAAGCTCATCACGCCTCTTTTCAAAGAAATGTCTTACCGAAAATCGCGGTACTCCCATTTCTATGGCGGTCGTACTTTTTCCGCCTAATGGCGGTCCTTGAAAAACCAACGCTTTTTTCATGCGTTAACAGCCTCAATTTTCCCGAGAATATCTTTTATGAGCGTAAGATCCGTAATTGCCTGCTCTGCACCTAAGTTTTCATTTTTCCCGGCAAGCAGTGCCTCAAGCATACGTTCAAACGGCTCAACAACATCACATCTTAAGCGTTGCGTTCTCATTGCCCCGTCTGTCATATCCGTAATCTCCAAGAATGACTCATTGGAACGTAAAAAAGGTGAACCAACGGAATAAGTCACTATTTTGTCGCTAAATACCGCTTCGTATTTCTCTTCCCAAAGCCATGCTCCCGAAAAACACGGGATAAGAGTAAAGTTAACCGGATAATTGCCCTCTGTCCCAAAAGAAGCATTCATTATCTGGCCTTTTTGATCCTCATAGAATTTGGCATCCTCTACTTTAAGTGACTCACAAAGATGGTTTAAAAGATTCAACTGATGAATTCCAAGCTGAAGTAAAAGCTTGCTTAAATCTTCTCTCCAGATTTCTGTAATTCCCTTTTTGTCAAAATAAGAATTCCACTTCTTTTCAAGTAAAGTCTTGGCCTCTTTCTTTTCTTCCGACGCGGCTTTTTTAATGTCATATTGTTTGTCAGCCCACAATTTGTTATTGCCGGCATAACACTTCACGTTTAGACAAAGAAGGTTTTCCTTATCAAGAATCAGCTCCTTGAATTTCCTGAAATTATCATCAAATTGCTTCATATACGCCGCATAGCAATTTACATTGTGCTTCCCGGCAACTTCAATAAGTTCCTGAATCTGCCCGATTTCCCAGCATAAAGGTTTCTCCACACAAACGTTTATCCCTGATTCAAGCAATTCCTTGGATATTTCATAATGTTCGTGAGTAAGTACAAAGACTAATTCAGGCTTTTTTTGTACCAATTCTTCTATGCTTGTACAGCCTACTTCCTCGTTAAGTCCGTAAGAAGCCGTAATCTTGTCCGTCAATGTTTCAGACGAATCACACAATCCCACAACCTCGCATCCTGACATAGACAGAAGTGTAGGTATATACTTCATCTGCGCTATCTTTCCTAACCCGATTATTCCGATTCTCATAATTGTTAACTGCTTAACCTTTCTGCCATTTCCGAAATGACTTCGTCACGTCTTTCTTCGCTTCCGTCCAACACGATTATTTTTTTGCCTTGCATCCACTTTAGGAGTCGCTGTTTCTCCTGCAGAAAAAGTCCGTATCTTTTTGTAAATGTTTCCGGAGTATCGTCATCACGCTTATCAAGCTTCCCGCCGCAATACGGGCACACCTCGGCGCCTTGCGGAATGGGTACCCCTCCTGTATTCTTCAGTTCGCAGCGTCTGCATACTTTCCGCATTCGTATTCGTTCTTCCAGTACGTTTAAAGCTGCCTCGACAACAATCATTCCGTTGACTTTACGATTTCTTTTTTCCAAAGCTTCAACCATCAGGTCAAATTGATTATCATTAATCGGGAAGCCTTCGATAAGAAGAAAATCATTATCGGTAATACGTCCTACGAAATCATCGAATATTCTTCCGACAATTGAATCCGGTATGAATTCTTTCTTTTCAAGATATTTGTTATTGACAATTAACTGCCCAAGTTCCGAGCCTTCATTGATAAGTTTTTGGATATGAAGCCTTACCGAAAACTGTTTAAACCCGGAACTCATGGTTTTAAGTTTGTATGAAAAAGTACTTTTTCCGGCAGCCGGTGCTCCTATAAGCAACCATGTCTCGCCTGTTTTCTCACTCGATATCATATGTCCCCGACTCATCATTCATCTTCTTTTCCTTCATATTCCTGGCAACAGAATCTGTACAATGCAGAGTGCTTCTGGAACAGTTCTTCGTAACCTTCGTTAATCAAAGCGTCTATTGTTTTGCCCGTCTGCATACTGATTTCAAATAATTTGTCAAATCGTCTTCTGTCTATATCTCCGCTTGATGCATAGGACATAGCAGTATCTGCAAGTGCCGCTCTGTCGCCTCCTTCTTTTTTGGCCACACGTGTGGCACCGTCCGCAAGTGTCAGCAATACATTTGCCTCCTTGCCATGTACGGGATATATTGCACAGCCCGCGCTGTATGAAATCATAAAAGGACCGTTTTCAAGCTCTTTACCAAAAGGATGCTCTCTGAGCGCAGAAAGCACTTCATTTATGAATTTAACCTCTTCGTCTATGTCCGATATCCTCTCTCGGATAATTGTTATATCATCACGACTTCCATGAGGAATAACCTTAGTTTTGACATCATTAAACTTTTTGAGCAATTCTGCCACTTCATTAAGGACTTTAAGTTTGTTGGTAATACCGGTTTTTCTTATAGCTATCGATTTATCCATGTCTAACTGAAATATAGCCAATGGAGCTTTTCTGTCTCTGTCAATCATCTCATCAATGAGTTTTTCAACCTTATCGGCAGTCCCGGCATCGTTAAATACCCTCTTTAAATTCGCTTCGTTCGTATCGTTTTTGTCATTTGCATTAGTAAAGACTTTTTCCATATTTCTTTTTCCACGCTCCATTCTTCTGAACTTTTTTATAGGCAACTGATATTCCGTACAACAGTGCATCTTCCATCGAATATCCTCGCTCCAGCATAACGAGAATTCCCGCAATCATGCTGTCTCCTGCTCCGCACTCCGAAATCTCGGGTGTTTCTATAATTCCGTACTTTTTATACGAATCGGAACTTACGAGATACAGGTTTTTGCCCCGATCCGTAACTATCGCATACTCAAATCCGTTCACAGCCGCAATCTTTCCCAAATTTATCTTTGTTCTGTCATCAAGACCCTTGGCATTTATCAAAGCGCAGTATCCCTTGGGAAAATGCGACAGTCTTTTTTCTATTGCCGCATAATCGCCGCACCATTCGTGATAACCGAAATCGCATATCAGCCTGTTGTTTCGTGCCGAAAGAATTTTATAAAGGTTCTCATACCCCGGAAATAACGGCAAATAAACATTACATCCTTCTGTGTTAAGATTCTCTATAACAGGCTCGAGCAAGCCTATTTGAATATTGCCGGGTACAATCTTAATTTTGTCTTTGTTAAGTCTGACATCTGCGGTATATCCGGCTTCCTGCCTGATTATGTCTGAGAAACCGTATTCAGCCTGATAATATTCGGTAATTTCATTACCGCTTCTATCGTCTCCGCAAATGCCCACAAGGTACGATGTAGAACCCAATGCGTTTATCTGCGATGCCATTACCCCTGCGCCGCCACCCACGCTGCTTTCAAACATCCTCGAATTGTCGTCTTCATATCTGTGAACGCACAGTTCACCGATAATAACTGTTTTGCTGACATTGACAAAAGAAGACTTTACATAATCAACCAGTCTATCCACGGGATATGATTCCATTTCGTCCGATATAACCTCCAATTCAACTGTTATATCCGGCTTGTAATCAATAATCATCGGCAGATACTTCTTAAGCCTTAGGAGGCCTTTACCCGGCTTACATGCTTTCTTGTCTATCCCTACGTCAGCAAGATGTACGTTTCCGATTCTTGGCAACAATTCCTCGAGATATATGTCGCTATCAGGCATTAATGCCAGATGGAACAAATCTATCGTCACACCCAGATAATCGCTTTCTATATATCTTAATAAAACAGTTATCTGCAAAAGGTTGGTGATACAGCTTACCTCTCGCATATCCGGGTTTAGGGGCTCGATGTTAATTGTAATGTGCGCTTTTCTTGCGGCATCGAGGATTTCATTGCATAGGTATACCGCGTCTTTCATCCAATCGTTTATGTCACGCTTAGATGACAGAACTGCATTTATCGCCGGGATGCCGTGTTGCTTACACAATTCAATCGCCTTGAGCGCTTCATTTATGCTGTCCTTTAAGTTATCGAGATTAAGAAAAAGCGCGCCGGCCGAGTTAACCGATATCCCGTACTTTTCTTTGTATTTGTCAAGATTGGGGTCAGACAGATGTCTGATTTCAACCGAAACGGTATTAACTCCGGACTCTTTCGCCACAGTAAAAATCTCTTCCAACTGCAAGCGATTAAACATAAAAGCATTTATGGCCTGAATCATTTTCAACCTCTTTCCAAGTATTTTTTGAAGTATTCTGCGCCACTTCTGCATATCTTCCACACAGCATCCATGTTGCAATTGTATAAAAACTGTTTTTTGCCGTTTATCTTCTGAAAGAAACGCGGAATCTCCCCGGTTTCCTCATAAAGACACATGTCCATGTACTTTTCGGGAAGTACAAAAAATTCCTTGCTCTCGGATAGTGCGTCTTCAATTTCCTTGACCTTTACATATGGGTAGGAAGGATTCCCGTTAATGCTGTATTCACTTGCATCTACCCCGTCCAAAGAATCGATATCGGCATCAATAATCATCAAGCCTATTCCCTCGGTTTCTTTGGCGGCTTCTTTAAGCGCAATCTTTCTGTCTATCGAAGCGTTTAATACCCTTAATCCGATAGCATGGTAAACAGCGCAACAAAGCGTATCAACCAAACGCTTTTCATCGAAACTGTCGGGAATACAAAATGCAGCCGAACTTTCTCTTGAGAAACCGCTTTGAAGCACATCTTTTACATATCTTTTTTGCATTCCGCACAACACATATGTCACTTTATTCTCTCCATAAGTTTGCTCAGGTTTTCGTGTGTAATACCGTTTGTTTTGAAGCAACAAGCGGGTTTCCCGTGATAATCGGAGCCTCCGGTAACGATAAGTCCCAGTAAAGTAGCCAGTTTAAACAGTTGCTGTCTGGTCTCCAAATCATTTAGTCTGTGTGACACTTCGACACCGTCAAGTCCAATCTTTGCAAGCTTTGTTATAGCTCTTAAAACGTCGGTTAAATCGCATTCAGCCTTGCCGTCATAAGGTCTTACCCAGCCCGGATGCGCCCAAACGGCAGCACAACCGCTTTCGTGTGCCTTTTTGATAAGCGTTTCGGCATCTACATAGTTTTCATATCTCTTTGATTCCGGAAGCTTTGGCAGATATTTCTCTTTGGCTTCATCGGCAGAGATACCCTCGTGTAAAGCTATTGCCTTTGCCAACGGGCCTCTTAAAAACATCTGTCTTGATGCTCCGGTCTCATCTTCAGAAATGCTGTATATTTCATCCCACGATTCGGAAATAATTCCCGCATCATGCAATTCTTTATATTTCGCTTTGGCATAGTCGTTGCGTGGACTGTTGGGATTGTACATACTCTTCATAAAGTCAAACTGTTCTTTACGTGTACCGTAAATTAGCATATGGGCTTTAAGAAGCGGCTTCTTATCCTCACAGTAAACCGCATTGTATTCCACACAAAGAAGGGGGATCTCAACTCCGTACTTCCTGCCGATTTCCCTCAGTAATTCGGGATTATCATGCAAACAATTGTGCTCGGCAAAGACTATCTGCTTCATACCTGCATCGGCAGCATTCCGAATCACCTGCGAGGGTGAATACAACCCGTCCGATACCATGCTGTGAACATGACCGTCAGCATCAAAATCATCTTTGGCCGCAAATTCGGAAACCGCCTGAATATTCCAAATGTGTCCGGGATATGAACCGCCTTTGCTTTCATCTTCTTTTTTGGCGAGAGCAACAATTTTATCTGCATCATCATCAAAAAGAAAACTTGAAGAATCTATCCAGCTTGTATAAACAACCTTATCCGGCATATAGATGAGTCTTCTGACTTTCTTATCCTTATCAATCTCTTCTTCAACACAACTTAACGCTACCTTGATGTCGCCCGACTTAAGTTCATATATCAAAGAGTCTGTCTTTTTGTGATGATATTTGATCTCCCAGCCTTCTTTTTCCAATCTGTTCGCCAGTTTTTCAACCGGGATGGTTCCGGAAAGATTATCTTTGGTAGAAATCCTGAAAATATAGTTTTTGATATTGTTGCTTAATCCGTAATTGATGTAATTGACCACATCATCATATGTGCTTATGCCCTCTTCGCACATATAACAGCTAAGTCTTATCTGAACATTGTCTGCCACAAGATTGCCTATGTATTTTTCTATCGCTGCTTTGTTGTCCATACGCATGATAGCCGAGTTTCTTTCTGTCCTGTAGTCGGCAAGGCTTAATGAAATATTGTTAACTCCGGCATCAACCAGGTGCTTCCACAATTTTTCCTTTTTTCCTTCAAAATCCACTTCGGAATTTAATAAGAAACCGTTTGTATGCATTCTTATTATGGGGAATCCGCTTTTATTCAGTTTAATTGCCAACTTTATCAGTTTTTCGGGAACAAGAGTAGGTTCTCCCCCTGTAAGTGTTGCTACTTTTATATGCGCGTCACGCGCGAAAGTTATTGCTCTTTGCAATTCTTCCGAGTCAGCTTCAACATACTGCTCATCGCGCATAAATGTTATGGCGTTGTAGCAAAAGGAGCAGCGTGCGTTGCACCTTGTCGTGCAGTTAATAGTCAGCATTGCATTTGGATTAACCGCATATTTCTTGCCGTCGTAATTAACAAGGCAAGCTTTTTTAAATATTTCTTCGTCCACATATACACAACCTTCGTGCTCATATGCAGATAGGGCCAATTCTTTTTCGTTCATTACCTTACCACCGCATGATATTTCTGAATTACCTGATCTACAGCTTCAATCAGTAAATCTTCTTTATCTTCATTTCTGTCTCTTGATACAACTTCCACCAAATAGTTCTGCTGAAAAGAAAGATTTGTGGATACGTGTACGGTTCCTTCTTTTTCCGCATTATCAAAGGCTGCATAAATTGCGTTGTATAAAGAAGGCGCTATATACTTGTATGTTATTTCGCCTATATAGGCCTTTTCAGCCCCTTCTGCGTTAACTTCATTTAAGTAAGAAAAAGCATTTTCCTCCGAACAATCACTAAAAAGAAGTGATACAAGGTCCAAATCAAATAATCTGGCATGAACCGTACCTTTTTTAAAACCGGCTTCAATGGCATTACACAGTTTTCTTTGCTCTTTATATAGGTCTTCAGAAAACGAATTTTCCTTTTTTTGCCCCCCGTAACCCGGAAAGTGCAAAACAGCCAAGTAAGCCGGCTCCCCGGATTCTTTCTTTGCGGCTATATCTTTTTCCAAATAGACCACTTCCTGCTTAATTCGAAAAACGACCTCATCATAATTTGCACTCATGTCTTCCCATACCTTTCTCTGTTTTAACCGTCTTCGGCTTATTTACTCAAAATGCTATCATTATGGTTCGGTTTTAAGAACATCTCTAAATGGAAAAATATTTTTCCATTTAATTCAAATGTCATTGTCCGAGTATGTGGTTTATGCTACAATCTATTTAGGAGTTTGGTGGGCATGAAAATTCTTGATGCTGGAAAATCAATTAAAGAATCACGAATTATATCCGGATTATCACAAGAGCAGTTATCAAATGGCATCTGTTCTCTTAATTCGTTGTGTAAAATAGAGCGCGGCAAAATGGGAGTCAGCCCTGCCACCTTTAAGCAATTGATGAGCAAAGCCGGATCTCCCTGTGAAGCCTATCCTATATTTGAGAATCGTAACTGCTTCGATTCTTATATCCATTTAAACAATATCCGTTTATATATCGATAACTGGTGTCTCGATTCCGCTTATGACGAGCTTCTAACCGTATTGTCTCTTGAAGACAACAATATCCATAACTATCAGGAAGCGGTGTTCTTGTATTGCAGAATAATGTATCTCTCATATACATATGAATCCAAAGAGCTTCTCGATGTCTTACGCTATGCCTTTTTACTCGTTCATCCCGGCGTTTCTTTTTCAACACTCAGCACTTGTTACCTAAGCAATGTTGACTTGGAAATCCTGATTCTCATGGCAAATCTGTATATCAATAATCATGATTACAAAACTGCAAACAGTATTTTCGCAGAGCTCGAGAAATATATGGCTCAACATTCTTTGAGCGGTAATTACTGGTCCGGATTTCTTGCCTCCTACTATCACACTTACGCTAAATATCTCTTTATCATCAAAGATACTGTTTGTTCGAAAAAATGCTCCGATTTTGCCCGGTACTTATCGGTTAAATACTTCACTGAGCCTTACAAACTTGAAATATATCTTTTAAATCTCATAATTAATATTTCAATGGGGCAAACTTCCGAATATAAGCATTTACTGTACTCGCTGTCTACCGCGTCATATCTGGAGTGCGGCTTTATTCAGAGCCTGAAACCTCTTTTAAAGGATTTGAATGTTCCTCTTAAATACTGCGATGTTGATTTGCCAAGGTTGAAACATTACAAAAAGATTTCTTTTTCCAAAAAGGCATCCGACCTTTTATCCGGAGATTTTGATATTTATGATAAGGGTGTAATTACCATTGGCTCAGCCATCGGTTTGTTGAGAAAAGAAAAGAGACTTTCTTTGGAATCGCTTGCAAAAGGGCTTTGCAGTGTGTCAAAACTGTCCAAGATTGAGCACCGTTCTCAGGAACCCAGTGTTTATCTTACGGATGCCCTATTCTATCGTTTGGGCTACTCAACGCAATACTTCGTAATGTACGGAAACAACACCGAAACATCCTATTCCGATTTGAAAAATCACATTGTTTCTTCCAAGCGAGTGGGCATCAATTCTAACGATTTGCTTAACAACATGATTGGGTCCAATATAGAGTCGGCTGAGCCCGTCACGAAACAGTTATGTATGCTGTACCACAACACTACCGATGTGCGCTCCGTAAGCCAGCTTAACGGCTTATATGAGGCTTTAAAAATAACCATTCCCGATTTTAAAGAAGATGACGTTCCAAATTACTGTCTTTCCTGGACAGAACATACTATTTTGAATTCAATAATACTGGGACATATTTTTACAGGGAACCTGGATTCCGCTTTTTCGCTCTGCAAGAAGCTGTGTTCCGGAACCGATGGCATATTTACCAATCCCATGAGTACCAATGCCCCGTCAATAGCCACCTATATATTGTATATTCGGTGCTTATATCGTTATAAGGAATATAATGATTTACTGTTTAAGATTAATCACATTGCATCAGTTTTTTTGAAAAAGAATCTTTCTTTTGCGGGAGATTTGTTTTTCTATTCTTCACAGTCATACGGAGAAATATCGGATTATGGCAATGCAATAAGAGATGCAAGAATATCGGCAGGTTTTCTTAACCTTTCCGGTTATTATAAGAGAGCGGAATATCTTCTTTCCGAATTAAAAAAAGATTTTTCTCTAGATGTATAAAGAGGAGAGTTAACCACTCTCCTCTTTCGTTTTACTTTACATCACAAACTATGGTGTTGCAAAAAACCGTTCCCGGTTCTTCGTCGCCTTTAGCTAATGCCAAGAAAGCACCCCACGCAATCAGAATTGCAATCAAAGACACTCTCTTTATCGTCTTAAAAATCACTGTTCGACCCATTTATGCAATACCTCCTCCCAATGCATCTCAATAAAGTGATTTAAATATATCACATTGTAACTCAATTGCAATCCATCTAAATGGAAAAAAATATTTCCAATTAGTTTTAAGGTATGCATCAATGCAAACTTATGCATAAGAAGGTCTATCTTCAGTCGGCACATTTCGCTAATTCTTCAATTTAAACGTCCTGGGCGCCAGCATGGCCACAAGCAGGCATGCGATAGCGCTGTACACTACGCAGAACACCAGGCACGCAACACCGAACGTCGCAATCGGAATACGTTTAAACATCAGCAGGTAAATCAGGATGTATGCGGCGAATTTGATTATGGTGTAGTATACACCCTTAACCTCTGTGTTAACGTTGTAAGGCTGAAGCAGGTAATAAAGCATCAGGAAATGTACCGAGAAAAGAATGCTCTCTGCCGTCATGGTAAGAATAATAAGCAGCCCTTTCTTAACCGACTCCATGTCGCCGGGGATAAATACAAACGACCCAAGTGCTATGCCGAGCGCCAGTCCCGGAACGATATTGACCTTCACGATTTCTCTCAGTCTTATGCAGAAAAGCTTGAGCACGTTGTTTCTCTTCTTATAGAAAGAAAACGTAAGCATGCTGTCGTCGCAGTTCATGAAAAGTGCTTTGGTAAAGGGTTCGCCTCGGCTTATTGTATATGCTATAAAGGAAAAGTACGGAATCATGCCGTCAAAAATCTTCGCAATAAGCTGCCTTCCGTCCGGAACAAACAATATGCCGACGTTCACTATTACCGCAAACGCTGCAATAACGATGGTCATATTGAGAGCCGGCTTCCAAAGAATCTTTTTGTGACGCTTCATGAAGAGCTCGTTAAAGTACTCAAAGCCCGATCTGCTGCTGGTTACGGACGCGTCGTCAATCGAAGACTCGATTGTCTTATTGCCTCTTTTCTTGGCCTCCTTCATGGCAAGATCAACCTGGCTGAGCATGGACTTGTTTATCTTAAGGTAGTTCTTGTAAGTGAACACTTTGATGGCACACACAAGTCCCACGGGGAGCAAAAGAAGTACGCCCGCCATGCAGGGTTCTTTGGGCAGACCCTTCTCAAGGATAGGCATAACGAAGCCGGCTAGGCCCAGAAGAAGGGCTACAAGCCACGAAATCAGGCTCTTTCCCGCGTAATTGACTACGCCCGTCTTATCATATGTAACAAGTACGTAAGCTGCGTAGATAAACTTACCGAAGGCTACGCAGAAAGGAATCGCGATGCAGAACCAAAGCGGAATGCCCCAGGAAAGTCCGAGGTAAATTACTATAGGTAACGAACCGACGATTATCTTTGACAAAGAAAACATTAAGTCGATAAGCGTATACTGCTTGGCATTAAGCTTGAAAATGTTGATGGCGTAGAACTTATCCTTTTTGTAGCTTAAGAAGTCTACGTTCATTAAAAGTCCGATTATAGTACAAATAAGCAAAGTCTGGCAAAACAGCACGTCGGAAGGGAGGGTGTCACTCATGGATCTTAAATATCCGAACACTCCGAAGTAGTACAAAGCCTTCCACATGAAGAGATTGAGAATCTC
>JAEEGL013034534.1_pt1 | contig 27204 bp, 20 predicted proteins | sample 9134231 | NCBI WGS metagenome assembly JAEEGL01 (sample SAMN16246548, study PRJNA631951) | gut metagenome | biome: gut microbiome; feature: rumen; material: fiber-attached | host: Bos | place: Iran: Karaj | collected 2018-10 | reverse complement strand
TTCGGAAATCTTCCCGGAGGGCTATGCAGCTGTGGTCAGGTCTTCGGACGCTACCGGCAGCGATGAGTATAAAGTGTGGAATATCCACACAGCTCCGGCAACGCTTGAAGAAGTATTTGAAGATCTTCACTTTTCCACTATCGATCTGGACCTTGCAAGCAATGTGGATAGTGTGCTTGACGAGGATGGTTCCGAGGTGCCGTTTACTACCACTAAGGCAAGTACCGGGTTCCAGATACAATTGCCGACTGCTTTCGGAATATCATCCAATATCTCATTGGGAGAGAATTGTACAGTGACACCGAATCTGGTGTTTGGTTTTAAAATGGATGCCGAGTGCGACCTGTCGTGGTGCAGCCTCAACAAATTCAGGACCCGTATCGAGCACAGCGCCAAACTTGATGTGGCTTTTGCTCTCAAGGCTTCAGGCACCCAGAATATTTTCAAGTCGAAAAAATACAGGTTCATATTCGGCGCTTTCCCTGTCGGACCTATTACCCTGCATCCGGTCATTACGGCAAAACTGAACATTGATCTCACTGGTGAAGTGTCACTTACCACGAACATCCATTATTACATGGATGAGTACTTTGAACTGGGTTACACAAAGGAGGGTGGTGTATATGCCGACTATGGTACTTTACCGGAGCCGGAGGAAACCTCTCCTGTATCTGTGTCCGGCGCCCTGAGCGGCGGAATCTCCGTAGGACCTGATATTGGCGTAGGGTTGAGCATCTGGGCAGGAGCGCTGCAACTTACCCTTGACCTGAAGCCACGCCTCAACGGCACCTTCAACTCCTCTGTCCCGTTCAATAAAGAGACCCTTGTGAACCTGATGTCTGGCGCTATGGCTGCAGATGTGCTTGCACAGTCGTACTTTGAGCCATCTATCAGCTTTGAATTCGGCGGGTCTTTCGATTATGGGTGGAAAGGAAGTACTCCTTTCAAGTTCCCGGGCAACCTGTCTTATTCCCTCTGCAAGCTTTACTTGATTCCTTCACTGGCGCCGGCATTCAATTATACTGTTATCGGCAACAATGTTCAGTTCGTGACCTCAATTAAAAAACAGTACAGTATTTACGACAAGAACATGTTCATTGTGCTGGAATATCAGGACAGGGAGTCTGAAAACTCCAGCAACTATGTGACCAAGCGTATACAGGTGCCACTCAGCCTTGACGGAGAGCGACTGACAGGTGTTGCCTCCAACCTGCCCAGGGGGCATTACTATACTATCGTCGGTCCAAAAATCGGGATAAGTGCTTTCGACTGCAATCTCGACCTGCTGATGTATCCTGTCCAGCAGTTTGACCGTACGTTCTATATTGAGAACAAGGCTGATTATCCCATGGAAGAACTGAGACCGATACTCAAGGACATAATCGATTCCGTCCCCGATTTCTATATGTATTACCCTGATTGTAACTGGGGGGATCCTGATGCGGAGAGTTTCTGGAATGTGCGTAGCAGCCTGTCTTATGGCATAAACGAGGTGGAAATATCCCTGCCGTATTCATATATCACAAGAAACTGGTCAATCAACATTGGCAGGCATCCTACATCCTTCAACTGGTCGATTAAGTGTGAGTCTGAATCTGGCACGCTTAAGAGCCTGGTAATCGACAATGACACCTGTTGCGGAGTATTCATGGGGTTTGCCGAAGAAGGCCGGCTGGAGGTTCACAGCAAATCACTGAAAGGCAATGGGGATTATGGCTCAGTGGGTAGCATGGACTTTTACAAACGGTATCCCAAGGATGTCGATCTCAGCCGAAGCGGCATTGAAAATCTGAACTTCCTCAGCGGTATTTCAGGTACACTTAAGCTTGACGACTGTCCATCTCTTCGTACTATATGGAGCGGGATGATGTATAACGATAAAAATGAATTGATTGTTCCTGCGTCCGTTTCTGCTTCCGGAACTTCGTTGAATCAAATCTTTTTGACCGCGGTAAAGGAAGATAAGTTTGGCTTCCTCAAGAACTTCAACACCAAGAAACTGACTCTGGAACTGAGTTCGGCCACTACCCTGTCGGGTATACCTGACATCGCGGAAGAATTGTCTGTCACAAGAATGGCCTCCGCGGCTAATGATGGCGACATGTCGCTAATAATCAGCGGAGCGACCAGGTTGAAAACCGTCGATGTTCCTGTTTCCCTTTATTCTCTGAGGGTTTCAGGATGCCCCAACCTGTCAAGGGTTTCAGTGAAAAATACTTGCCTGACCCTTGACATCCCGAAGTCGGAAAAGATAGTTGTTGGAATCACCGGCGAAGGTCCCCTGCCCGACTGGACAGCCAGTTATTCCACCAGCGGAGTACAGTTGGAGTACAACCATAAATTCACCTATTCATACGACTATGAATTGGTCGGGCCGGATCCATCTGATAATACCAAAAACGTCTATACACGCACCTACAAGGGCTATAACACTGCAGAGCATGGCTTGTATTACCCATGGGAGCCAGGTCGCGGCTATCATTGCAACAGCCACTATTTTATGGAGAACAGCAATTATCCAAACGAACGCTCAGAAAAGACCAACCAGTAAAGAATAATATGGCACCCTGGGCTCCATGTCCGGGTCACATTGCTGTTTTCATCGCCGCTGAAGGACGGGAACTCCTCTCGCAGAGTATCATGGTTCTGCCCTTCATGACGCACCTGAAGACAACGTGAGCACCCTCACATCGTCCTCGCGGACTGTTTCACCGCCATTTCTCGCTTCCCGTTACCGCGAAGACAACGTGAGCACCCCCACATCGTCCTCGCGGACTGTTTCACCGCCATTTCGCCCATCCCCTTGCCGCGAAGACAACGTGAGCACCCCCACATCGTCCTCGCGGACTGTTTCACCGCCATTTCGCCCTTCCCCTTGCCGCGAAGACAACGTGAGCACCCCCACATCGTCCTCGCGGCTATTAAGAGCTATGATATTGGCGCCGGTCTCGCTCAGAATGGCGCCGGTCCTGATCTGGATGGCGCCGGTCTCGCTCAGAATGGCGCTGGTCAGATTTTTCGAGGGGGTCCCGCGCCACTGTAGAGCGTACAATGGCGATTTGCGGCGCCGGTCTCCCAACTTTTTTCGGACCTGCGCCAGCCAACGGGTACCTCCGTTTTCATCGTCGTTAACTATTTTCTGACCTGCGCCAGCAACGGATTCCTCCATTTACATCGTCGTTAACTATTTTCTGACCTGCGCCAGCAACGGATTCCTCCGTTTTCATCGTCGTCGAGGTAGATTATTAATAGGTGGTAAGCTGCGGGAGGGCGGGAAGGTCTGGCCGACCTTGAAATTTCAAGCCGCAGGCGCAGAAATTTTGTAGTGGGAGGCCAGGCCTTTCCGCCCGTAAGCAGCGTTGGGGCCCCCAACTGGATCAAAAATCCCGAAAACGATCCCAAACGGGCAGCCGCACCCCCAATCTGGATCAAAAATCCGCAAAACGATCCTGAATGGGCAGTCGGCCACCCTAACTGGATCAAGAATCCCGAAAATGATCCCGAACGGGAGCAGCGTAAAACAAACCTCCGAACAAACGTCCGGAGGTTAAAGCACTATGTCGCAAAGGACTATTTCTTGAGATATTCGTCGATGGCCTTGGCAGCGGTACGTCCGGCGCCCATGGCGAGGATGACGGTTGCCGCACCGGTGACGGCGTCGCCTCCGGCGAAGACACCGGGACGGGTGGTTGCGCCGCTCTCGTCGGCTACGAGGCAGCCGCGGCGGTTGACCTCCAGGCCCTTGGTGGCCTTGGAAATCATCGGGTTGGGAGAAGTTCCGAGAGCCATGATGACGGTCTCGGTCTCGATCTCGAACTCGCTGCCCTCGATGGCGACGGGGCTGCGGCGGCCGCTTTCGTCGGGCTCGCCAAGTTCCATGCGGATGCACTTGAGAGCGCGTACCCATCCCTTCTCGTCACCGAGAACCTCGACAGGATTGGTCAGCATATCGAAGATGATGCCTTCCTCCATTGCGTGATGGACCTCCTCGCGGCGTGCGGGAAGTTCAGCCTCGGTACGGCGGTACACGATGTGTACCTCGGCGCCAAGGCGCAGGGCGGTGCGGGCAGCATCCATGGCGACGTTGCCGCCACCCACGACGCAGACCTTCTTGCCGGCATGGATAGGAGTGAGATAATCCTCGCGCCAGGCCTTCATGAGGTTGTTGCGGGTGAGGAACTCATTGGCGGAGAAAACGCCGCAGAGGTTCTCGCCGGGGATATTCATAAACTTGGGAAGACCCGCTCCGGAGCCGATGAAAACGGCCTTGAAGCCTTCCTCGTCCATAAGCGAATCGATAGTGACGGTCTTGCCGATGATGACGTCGGTCTCTATCTTCACGCCAAGCCTCTTGACTTCTTCGATTTCGTGCTTGAGGACCTTGTCCTTGGGCAGACGGAACTCGGGGATGCCGTATTCCAGCACGCCGCCGGCCTTGTGGAGGGCCTCGAAAATCGTCACGTCGTAACCCCATTTTGCGAGGTCGGATGCACAGGCGAGGCCTGCAGGGCCGGAACCTACGACCGCGACCTTGATGCCGTTGGCGGGTGCGACGGTGGTGGATGCCTTGCCGAGGGTCTCGTCGGCGACGAACCTTTCAAGTTTGCCTATGGCCACGGGCTCGCCCTTCACACCGAGGATGCAGCTGCCCTCGCACTGTGTCTCCTGCGGGCAGACGCGTCCGCAGACGGCGGGAAGGGAGCTGTCGGCGGCGATGACGGAGGCTGCACCTTCGATGTCACCTTCGACTACCTTGGCGATGAATTCGGGAATCTGGATATTGACGGGGCAGGCGCTGACGCAGCGGGGATTCTTGCAATGCAGGCACCTGGATGCCTCGAGCATCGCTTCTTCCCTGTTGTAACCGTAGCATACTTCTTCGAAATTTGTGGCGCGGACCTTCGGATCCTGTTCGCGTACCGCCACTCTGGGTATTCTGTTTGCCATAATTAACCTCTCCCTATTCTACAGACGTGTTTTTCATTGGTGGCAGCCTCTTCTGCCTTGTACTGGCCCTGACGGCGCATTGCTTCGTCGAAATCGACCTCGTAACCGTCGAATTCAGGTCCTTCCACGCAGGCGAACCTGGTCTTGCCTCCGACGCTCACGCGGCAGGCTCCGCACATACCGGTGCCGTCCACCATAAGGGTGTTAAGGCTGACGGTGGCGGGGATGCCGAGTTTCTTGCAGGTGAGGGTGGTGAACTTCATCATGATCATGGGACCGATGATGACGGCCTGGGTGTACTTGTGACCCTCGGCCACGACGTGCTCCAGCATATTGGTACCCATACCCTTGAAGCCCTCGGAGCCGTCGTCGGTGCAGACGAAGAGGTTGTCGCACACGCCGCGCATCTCTTCAACGTAGATGAGCAGGTCCTTGGTCTTGGCGCCGATGATGACGTCCACGGGGATTCCGTGCTCCTTGAGCCATTTGGCCTGGGGATAGACGGGGGCCGTACCTACGCCGCCGGCGATGAGGATATACCTCTGTTCAGCCAGTTTTTCGGGGGCCATCTCGACGAATTCGGATGCCACACCGAGGGGGCCTACGACGTCGGCGAAGCACTCGCCGGGCTCGAAGGCGATGATGTCCGAGCTTGACGCTCCGATTTTCTGGGTAACGATGGTGACGGTTCCTTCCTTGCGGTCGTAATCGCTGATGGTGAGGGGAATGCGTTCACCTTTCTCGTCCGCGCGGACGATGAGGAACTGACCCGGCTGCGCTGCTGCTGCAAGCCTCGGTGCACGGACTTTCATCCGGCAGATGGCGGGGGTCAGCATTTCTTTGGTAAGAATTTCAAACATTATTTGAGGTGGTTAGAACTATAAGCTGTAAACGGGGCCGCCGTTTTCCGCAATGAGCTGGCGGATTTCGGTCTTGGCGTCCCTCCAGCGGGGAATGTCGATCTTGGTGCCGATGACCTCGACTACCTTGGCGGCGATGATGGAGCCTATCTCTCCGCAGACCTTGAGCGGCATGCCCAGGGAGTGTGCGTAGATGAAGCCTGCGGCGTATGTGTCTCCTGCGCCGGTGGCGTCGATGGTGGCGGCGGGCCAGGCGGGGATGTAATACTGTTCGTCTCCGGATTTGACCCAGCTGCCGTCCTTGCCGACCTTCAGGACTGCAATCTTGCAGTGCTGGCTGATCTCTTCGAGGGACTGCCCGACGTTGTCAAGCTTGGTGAATGCGTGGGCTTCGGTCTCGTTGGCGAAGACAATATCGACGTAGCGGTCGACGATGTCATGCAGGAATGCGTTGTTGCTTTCTACGACATTGTACGATGCCATATCGAGCGAAATGAGGCATCCGGCGTCGTGGGCCATCTCCACCGCGTGGCGGATAAGCGCCTGATTCTGAACGAGGTAGCCCTCGATGTGGAAGTAGTCGTGCCCGGCGAAGTATTCAGGCTTGAGATCCTCGGGGCCGAGGTCGAGCGCGGCGCCCAGATAGACGGCGAAAGTACGCTCGGCGTTGCCTCCGCTGACGAATACCATCGACCGGCCGCTGGAACGCTCGCTCTTGAGCAGCAGGGTGTTGACTCCGTACTGCTCCTGGTCGCTCTTGAAGAGCAGGCCAAGCTCGTCGTCCCCAATCTTCCCGATGAAACTCGACGGCATACCGAAAATGGATGTGCAGACGATGGTGTTGGCGGCGCTGCCACCAGCTACATACTTGACGCCCAGAGGCTTGAGTGCGGCCCAAATCTTGTCGCCGGTTTCCATGTCGACGTGCTGCATGCTGCCCTTGGGCAGATGGTAGGTCTTCAGCAGGCTGTCATCCGGCAGCACGGCCAGAATGTCCGTGAGGGCATTGCCAATTCCGAGGATTGATTTCATATCATGCAAAGATAACCAATTTAGTCCGTATTTCAAATTTTGCTATCTTTGCATTATGACATACAGAAAACTATCACAATCAGAAATAGATTTCCTCATCTCCCGGGGATGCCGGGCTGAGGATTGGGCGGGGGTGGAGATTTCCGACCCGCAGTCGTTGGAATATGTGCGTACCGTGCGGTTCAGCGGCACCGTGCGCCTTGGACGGTTCAATGAATCATTTACGCTTCCCGGGGGGATACGCAAGCATTCGGGCGTTTGGAACGCCACGCTCCATAACGTTACCGTGGGCGACGACAGTCTCGTCGAGAATATCAGCAATTACATTGCAAACTACGATATCGGGTCGCATACCTGTATCGACAACGTTGACCTGATGGTTACCGAGGGGCCGTGTTCCTTCGGCAACGGGGTGCAGGTGTCGGTGCTCAATGAGACCGGAGGGCGCGAGGTGAGGATTTACGACCGCCTGTCCGCCCAGGTGGCGTACGTGCAGGCCATGTACCGCCACAGGCCGGAACTAATTGCCCGTATCGACAGGATGGTGCAGGACTACGCTGCCGGAAAGACCAGCGAACGCGGCACCGTCGGCAACAATGTCTCCATACGCAACTCCCGCCATATCAACGGCGTATGCATCGGCGACAATGCCGTCATCAGCGGCGTCAGCCGTCTTCGCAACGGCAGCGTCTGCAGCAACCCGTCGGCCCCCGTCATCATCGGACATGGCGTCATCGCCGACGACTTCATCATCTGCAGCGGCACCCATGTTGCCGACGGCACTTCCCTTATCCGGTGTTTCGTCGGCCAGGGATGCCACCTCGGGCACGGCTACAGCGCCTCCGATTCCCTCTTCTTCAGCAACTGCCAGGGGGAGAACGGCGAGGCCTGCGCCATCTTCGCCGGCCCCTTCACCGTCACGCACCACAAGAGCACGCTGCTCATCGCCGGCCTCTTCTCCTTCATGAACGCCGGCAGCGGCTCCAACCAGAGCAACCATATGTACAAGCTCGGTCCCATCCACCAGGGCATCCTGGAGAGGGGGGCCAAGACCGCATCCGACTCCTACATCCTCTGGCCGGCGCGCGTCGGCGCCTTCTCGCTGGTGATGGGCCGCCACGTCACGCATTCGGATACCTCGTCCCTGCCGTTCTCATACCTCATCGAGCAGCAGAACACCACGTATCTGGTTCCTGGAGTCAACCTGCGCAGCGTCGGTACCGTACGCGATGCCCAGAAGTGGCCCCGCCGCGACGCCCGCACCGACCCGGACAAACTTGACAGCATCAACTACAACCTCCTGAGTCCCTACACCATCCAGAAGATGATGAAGGGCATCAAGCTGCTGCGCAACCTCCAGTATTCCTCCGGCGAACTCTCCGACGTCTATTCCTACCACAGCACCAAGATACGCAACAAATCCCTTCGCGAGGGCATACGCTACTACGAGACCGCCATCACCAAGTTCCTCGGCAACTCCATCATCAAGAAGCTGGAAAACCTGCCTGCAGGCGCGTCCGACGACGATCTGCGCGAGGCCCTCAAGCCCACCTGCCCCATCGGGACCGGCGACTGGCTCGACCTTGCCGGCCTCATCGCTCCCAAGGCCGCCATTTCAGGCCTGCTCGACGGCACCGAATCCGGCACCCTCGACCTCAAGGGCCTCTCCGACGGCCTGCGCGACCTCCACGCCCGCTACTATGAGGCCGAATGGACCTGGGCTTACGACAAGTACGCCGACTTCTTCGGAATGCCGCTGCAGAGCATCACGAAGGCGCAGGTGATAGATATAGTCGAACGATGGAAGGCCGCCGTGATAGGCCTCGACCGCGAACTCTACGAAGACGCCCGCAAGGAATTCAGCCTGGCGGCGATGACAGGGTTCGGCGCCGACGGCACCCGCGCCGTCAAGGAGCAGGACTTCAGCGAGGTGCGCGGCGACTTCGAGTCCAATTCCTTCGTAACCGCCGTGCTGGACCATATCCGCGTCAAAGAAGCCCTTGGCAACGAACTGATAGAGCGCCTCAGGCGATAAAGCCGGATAAAACCGCACAATTCCGTTGCTATTCCGGCATATTCTGGTTATATTTGTAGGACTATGACAGACCAGCAGTTAATAGACAATCTCCGCATCGTGCCAGATTTCCCCCTGAAGGGAATCCAGTTCTTCGACGTAACCACACTGTTCAAGGACCCCGCCTGCATGGAGGAGGTCGTGAGCCGAATATGCAATCTGTATAAAGACAAGGGTGTCACCAAGGTAGTCGGCATCGAGTCGCGCGGCTTCATCGCCGCCGCTGCCGTCGCCTGCCGGCTCGGCGCGGGCTTCGTCCCCATCCGCAAGCCCGGCAAGCTTCCGGCGCAGACCGTCAGCGAGTCCTACGCCAAGGAATACGGCACCGACACCATCGAGATCCACTCCGACGCCATTTCCCCCGGCGACGTCGTCCTCATACACGACGACATCCTTGCCACCGGAGGCACCGCAGCGGCCGCAGTATCCCTGGTGCGTAAGTTCAGCCCCGCCGCGGTCTATCTCAATTTCATCATAGACATAACGGACGTCCCCCGCACCGCCGGTTTCCCGGCAGGCGTGCAGGTGGATTCGCTGCTGAGTCTTTCGGAGAATTAAGTCCTATCGTTTATCTACGACAGTAGCATTGGGGAAGTCAGCCTGATTGAAGGTGACTTCCTCTTCTTTTACGCCGAAGGAAATGCCTTTCATGGTAATCTCCATTCCTCCGGCGCTTGCGGTAAGGCTAAGGGGATAATAAGAGTCTTTGGCGACCGCTATGTCCATCTTCTTGGGTGCGTCCTTGTCGGTGTTGGATCTGTTTTTCCTGCACCTGATGTACCAGGCCTTGTCGGTCTCTTTGGTAATTGAGAGGTCGTAGCCTTCGGTGATGCCGTTGAACATGCTCAGGTCGCCGTCGGAGGTGTCTTTGATGCCGTCCTTGTTTATCTTGGATTTCTCAATCGTGATTTCGTTGTTCTTGCCGTCGTAGGTCCAGGTGGTGGTGCCGTCATCCCATGTGATGATGGTGGCACCCATGGCGCTTGCTTCCACGCGGTTTTTGCCTCCGAGGGTCCAGGTCCTGGAGGACATCGTGCCGAGGATGGGCATCTTGATGTCGACTGTCATCACGACGCCGTCGGCTTCGTCGTATTTGCTCATCTCCCGGTCCATGTTGGTGATGATTTCTTCGGGGGTCTGGGCAAGGACGGCCGTGCCGAGCAGCAGGGCTGCAAGGGCTGAGAAAATGCGTAGATGTTTCATATGATGTCGGGCTGCGTTTTCGCAAATGTAAAAAAATATTCCTACATTCGCGTAAGTATGTTTAAGAGATTATTCATTGCCCTGGCGGCCCTTGTGCTGCCCCTTCTGGCGGCATCCGCCCAGAATGACCCGGTGGCCGATCCGTCCGCCGTCGTCAAGTTTGACAACGCCCGTTTTACCGTCCTGACCGACCGCCTCGTCCGGATGGAATGGGCGTGCGACGGCGTATTCGAGGACCGTGCGTCGCTTGCCATCGTCAACCGCAGGCTTCCCGTTCCGGCATTTTCAAGTTCGGTCAAGGGGGGAGTGCTGACAATCAGGACCGGCGGCCTCACGCTCACGTACAAGGGCGGAAAATTCTCTCCGGACAACCTGTCGGTGAAGTTCCGCTCCGGCACCTGGAAGCCCGGAACGGCCCCGTCCGGCAACCTCAAGGGCACCACCCGTACGCTGGACGGCTGCCTCGGATTCAGTCAGCTTTCGTACAGGGAGAAGGAACTGGAAGACGGCATACTTTCACGCGACGGCTGGGCGCTGGTGGACGAATCTCAGCGGCATCTGTTCGGCGCTGACGAATGGGTGGCCGCAAGGCCCGCAGGGGACCGCCTGGACTGGTACCTCTTTGCCTACGGTCACGATTATACCGCCGCTCTCGGCGACTTCGTCAAGGTGGCGGGACGCATCCCCATGCCTCCCAAATACACCTTCGGCTATTGGTGGAGCCGCTATTGGATCTTCACCGATGACGAAATGCTTGCCCTGGGCCGCGAGATGAAGGAGCACGGCGTCCCGATGGACGTGATGATAATCGATATGGACTGGCACTACACCTACAAGGAGATGGGCAAGCGCCTGGGCCACGACGACTTCGACCAGCGCCGCGGCTGGACCGGTTACACCTGGAACCGCGACCTCTTCCCGGACCCCGAGGGCTTCCTTGGCGAACTGCATTCGATGGGTTACAGGACGGCGCTCAATCTTCATCCTGCATCGGGCATACGTCCTTTCGAGGAGTGCTATCCAGCCTTCGTGGCGGACTACCTGTCGCGTACCGGGGATTATGACGGTCCCGAGGGCTATGTCTTCGGAGACGGCGGATACCTTTACGCCGGCAACAAGGGGCCCGTGGGCAAGGCCGGATACAGGGCCAGCGTGCCATACCGGATGTCCCAGAAGGAGTGGGCTGACGCCTATTTTGCCAGCGTCATCCGCCCCCTGGAGCGCCAGGGAGTCGATTTCTGGTGGCTCGACTGGCAGCAGTGGATTGAGTCCCGTTACGTCGCGGGCCTCAGCAACACCTTCTGGATCAATTATGCCTTCTTCCGGGACAAGGAGCTCAACGGTACGGCGCGTCCGTTCATCTATCACCGCTGGGGCGGACTGGGCAGCCACCGCTATCAGCTCGGATTCTCCGGAGACACCTTCGACGAGTGGAGCGTCCTGCAGTTCCTTCCGTACTTTACCGCAACGGCCTCCAACGTGGGTTACTGCTACTGGGGCCACGACATCGGCGGGCATATGCAGAAGAAAGACCATCAGCGGCTTACGGACCCGGAAACGTACACCCGATGGCTCCAGTTCGGCGTTTTCACTCCGATATTCAAGACTCATTCCACCCAGAGCGCAAACCTCGAACGCAAGATCTGGGCTTTCCCGGAGCATTTCGGATATATGCGTGACGCCATCCGCCTGCGCTATACGCTTTCTCCTTACATCTATACGTTCGCCCGCGAGGCGTACGATACGGGCGTTGGCCTTTGCCGACCGCTGTATTATGCCTACCCCGAACGCAATGAGGCATATTCGTTCAACGAGGAGTACCTGTTCGGTGACCGCATCCTTGCTACGGCCATTGTTGAGCCCGTGGGAGATGACGGCAAGGCGTCCCGCGAGGTCTGGTTCCCCTCCGGCAGCGACTGGTGGGACATGGCCGCACACGTGATGCACAAGGGCGGAAGCCGCAAGACGTTGCGTTACACCATCAGCCAGAATCCCTGGTACGTCAAGGCCGGAAGCATCCTGCCGCTGGCAGGGAAGAATATCCCCAACCTGCAGGAGCCGTCGGACACCCTTGGCATCCTGGTGGTACCCGGTAACGGCAAATCATCTTTCAGGCTTTATGAAGACGACGGAATGTCGAAGGACTACGCTTCTGCCTGCAGTTTTACCACGATCGAGAAAGTCCGCTCCGGCAAGAAGCTTACGGTGAGGGTAGGTCCCCGGGAGGGGAGCTGGCCCGGAATGCCCGAGTCGCGGGTGCTGTATCTGCAGATTGAAGGCGCTTCGGCCCTTCCTTCAAGGGTTCTACTTAACGGCAATCCGGCAGGCGAGTGCTCCCTGGAGGGGGATTCGCTGATTATCGCTCTGCCGCGGATTTTGGCCGACGAAGGTTGTACGGTTGAGGTTTTGCTTTGATTGCATACTTGACCAAGGGCGGGCAGACGGCGCTCCAATCGAAAGCCTTTGGCAACCCTTTCGGGATCCAAAACTGGATGGGTTTTCGTCAGAATACCAGGCAGCCGCGGGACAGGCAGTTGACATCGATGAATCCGGCCCCGAATTGGCCATAGACAAAGTTGAAATTCAGACTCCAGACCTGGTCGTAGTAGATTCCGCTGTCTTTGGGGCGTTCTATTTTGGCGCCGCTCTTCGTGGAACTCCAGTAGCTGTATGATTCTTCCTTGAAGCCGGTGCCTGCGGCCTTGAGCTTGACTTGGAATTCCATCGCATTCATACGGGAAGAGTTATTAAGGGAGCCGTCGGGGATAATATTGTCCGGGGAGCCGCAGGCTTTGAACATTATCTGCCAGTCCTGTGTAGATGGCAGTCGCCATTCTGCTCCGGCAACATCCGGCCGTTTGAGTACCATTGCCTCTTCATAAGGGAGGCTGGACCCGTCATTATCGTCCTTCAGGGCGATGGCAAGGCCGTTCGGGCAGGAAACTTTGTCGTTACCGGCGCCTACGTAGGCAATCATGGCGACGGCCGTGGTACCACTGGCAGCAGCTGCTTTAGCGTTGTCGTAGATGTAACCGTCCTGGCCGGCGACTTTGCCGATATCCTCCGGCTCTGCCTGGCTAAGGAGTTTTCTCTCCCCCTGAGGTTCACCTCCAGGACCTGTCGTATCTTCTTTACCCCCGCAGGAAAGGATGGAACAAACAGTAAAAAGGATGGCGAAAAGATTGAATAATTTTATTCTCATAGCAGGAATCATTGGGTCCAGACACAAAGGTAATAAATTTTACAGGATTTGGTGTTGTTTTCTGCCATGGGCCTTTGTAAATTATTATTCGATAGCGTGTGGTGTACTGGCGATGCCGGTGGTTTGTGTATATAAATGTGGTACTACTCATCGGACTGCCCTTCCGGGATCTTTTTCGGGATTTTTGATCCAGTTGAGGCCTCCTGCAGCCCATTCTGGATTGTTTTCGGGATTTTTGATCCAGTTTTGCATTTTGTCACCGATTCTGGATCAAATCGAGGATTTTTGATCCCGTCGGCGGCCTTGACCACCCGATTGGGATCATTTTTGGGATTTTTGATCCCGTTTGGGCCTTCGACCACCCGTTTGGGATCATTTTTGGGATTTTTGATCCCATTTGGGCATCAGACCACCCTTGCGGGATCATTTACGGGATTTTTGATCCCATTTGGGCCTTGACCACCCGATTGGGATCATTTTTGGGATTTTTGATCCCATTTGGGCCTTGACCACCCGATTGGGATCATTTTTGGGATTTTTGATCCCGTTTGGGCATCAGACCACCCTTGCGGGATCATTTTTGGGATTTTTGATCCCGTTTGGGCGTCGGACCACCCTTTCGGGATCATTTACGGGATTTTTGATCCCGTTTGGGCATCGGACCACCCTTGCGGGATCATTTTTGGGATTTTTGATCCCGTTTGGGCATCAGACCACCCTTGCGGGATCATTTTTGGGATTTTTGATCCAGTTTGGGCAGCAGTAACGACCAGCCCGATGAGGGACCTCGGAGCGAAGCGACAGAGGGGTTAGCTGCGCAGCAGCGCAAGGGGATCCTTCCCCTTGTCCCCTGGGGTGATGAGGGATTAGCCCCGCTGCGCGGGCCTTTTCCCTTTGTCACCGCGAGCAAAGTATGGAAGGGCGGGACTCCGTCCCTGTTTTTGCCGGCCGACACCCCCTTATGAAAGCAAGCTTTCAACGGGTGCGCCGTCCACCAAAAACGCCGCACAGCATGTGCGGCGCCCTTCTATACTTTGCATTGCGCGGTGAGTGAGGGATTCGAACCCCCGGTACGTTGCCGTACACCTGTTTTCGAGGCAGGCTCCTTCAACCACTCGGACAACTCACCATGGTGGGGACTGCAAATGTCGCAATTTTTTTTTAATGTTACAAATATTGGAAATGACGGCTAATTCGGTTAAATTTGTCATCTATGAAAATCGGTGATCTGGATTTTGGCCGCGAGCCTTTGTTCCTAGCACCTATGGAGGATGTTACCGATGTGTCTTTCAGGGTGTTATGCAAGGAGCAGGGGGCTGCGATGGTCTATACTGAATTCGTTCCGTCCGACGGCCTGATCCGCGACGCCGACAAGGCCATCGCCAAGATGCGCACCCTCCCCGAGGAGGCTCCCGTCGGCATCCAGATTTACGGCCACATTCCCGAATCCATGGTCGAGGCCGCCCGCATGGCCGACCGCGCCGCGGAAATCGCCGGCGGCCACGGCGCCGACATCATCGACATCAATTTCGGCTGTCCCGTCAGCAAGATAGCCGGACGCGGCGCCGGCAGCGGCATGATGCGCGAACCCGACAAGATGGTCGCCATCACCAAGGCCGTCGTGGAGGCCGTGGGCAAGCCCGTCACCGTCAAGACTCGCCTTGGCTGGGACGAGAATTCCAAGATCATCCCGGAGCTCGCCGAGCGCCTCCAGGACGTTGGCATCCAGGCCCTTACCATCCACGGCCGCACCCGCCAGCAGATGTACAAAGGTTCCGCCGACTGGACCCTCATCGGCGAGGTAAAGAACAACCCCCGCATCCATATCCCCATAATCGGCAACGGCGATATAACCGACGGCCCCAAGGCCCGCGAGGCCTTCGACCGCTACGGCGTCGATGCCATAATGATCGGCCGCGCCTCCTTCGGCCACCCCTGGGTGTTCCGCGAGATCCGCCATTACCTCGACACCGGCGAGCAGCTTCCTCCTCTCCCCGTAAAGGACCGCGTTGCCCTCGCCAAGCGTCACCTCGACCTGTCGCTCCTCTACAAGGGCGAGAAGCGCGGCATCTTCGAGATGCGCCGCCATCTCAGCTGCTACTTCAAGGGCCTTCCCGACTTCAAGCAGACCCGCATGCGCCTTGTCACCTCCCTCGACCCGGCGGAGATCCACTCCATCCTCGACAGCATTGCCCTGCAATACGCCGACGTCCCCCTCGAATCATCAAACGTATATGATATATAAGCTGATACTCGCCCTGCGCGACCGCCGTTACCGTGGCGGCAGGCATTCGCAGAAAGCGGATGTCCCCACCGTCTGCATCGGCAACATAACGGTCGGCGGCACCGGCAAGACTCCCCACACCGAGCTTGCCGTACGCCGTCTTCAGGAGGTCGGCGGATACAAGTCGATCGCCATACTCTCAAGAGGCTACAAGCGCCGCAGCAAGGGCTTCCAGCAGGTCCTCGCCACTTCCACCGCCGATTTCTGCGGCGACGAGCCCCTGCTTCTCAAGCGCCGTCTCCCGGAGCTTACGGTCGCCGTCGACAAGGACCGCCTGGAAGGCTGCGCCATCCTCGCCGACCCGCAGAAAGCGCAGGCACTCAAGCATTGCGCCGACCCGGATTTCCCCCGTGCCGAGGCCATCGTCCTCGACGACGCCTACCAGTACAGGCGCCTCAAGGCCGACCTGAGCGTAGTCCTGACCGATTATTCCCGCCCAGTCACCCGCGATTCGCTCCTTCCCGCCGGCCGCCTGCGTGACCTCAAGCGCCGCCTGTACGACGCCGACATCATCATCGTTACCAAGTGCCCCTATGAACTTGACGACGCCGAAAAGCAGGAGTGCGCCCGCATCCTCGGATTCGAATCCTTCGACCCCGGTACCTGCATCGCCACCCGCCGCGGCACCGGCATCCCCCTCCTCTTCTCCGGCATCAGGCACGAGGCCCCGCTGCCCGTTTTCCCCGAGGCCGACACCCGTTACATATATTCGCACAAACTGTTGCTGATGACGGGCATCGCCGACGATACGCCCCTGCGCAACCACCTTTCGGCCACCTATATGATCACCGGGCACCTCAGGTACCCCGACCATCACCGTTTCACCAAGGCCGACATCCGCGCCGTCCAGGCCCATCTGCGCCACAATCCCACGTCAGCAGTATTCACCACGGAAAAGGACGCCCAGCGCCTGCGGGACCTCAAAAGCATACCCCCCAACATCCGCGAACGTCTTTTCTACGTCCCGATAACCGCAGTTTTCCAGTCCTCCCGCGAGGCTGACCTGTTCGACCAATACCTACACAAGATATGACACTGAAAACCCTCATCCTCCCCGCACTCCTCGTCGCTGCCACCGCATCGGCGCAGGAGGCTCTGCCCGACTACCTCGATCCGGCCGTCGAGCAGGTCAACCGCCTTCCCATGACTGCGTCCGTCCATTCCGACTGCAAGACGCTCAGCCTGGACGGCGTCTGGAAATTCCGCTGGTTCGCCGACTTCGAGAACCGCCTCACCGGATTCGAAGACCCCAAGGCCGACGATTCCTCCTGGGACCAGATCCCCGTCCCCGGCATCTGGGAACTCTACGGCTACGGCGACCCGATTTACACCAACCACCAGTACCCCTGGAAAGGCCATTTCGAGAACAATCCCCCCTATGTCCCGATGAAGGACAACCACGTCGGACAGTACCGCCGGCACTTCAAACTGGATGCGTCCGACCTTAAGCAGACGGTCGTTCTCCGCATCGGCAGCGCCACCTCCAACGTCCGCGTATGGATAAACGGCAGGAGCGTCGGTTACAGCGAGGACAGCAAGCTGGAGGCCGCGTTCGACATCACCCCGTATGTGAAGAAGGGCGACAACCTCCTTGCGCTGGAGATAATGCGCTGGTGCGACGGCACATATCTGGAGTGCCAGGACTTCTGGCGCCTCTGCGGCATCGCCCGCGGCGTACGGCTCGACTTCCGCCCGCAGAAGGGTGTGCAGGACGTCCGCGTCACCGCCGACATGTCCGGCAACTTCACCATCGACGCCACCCTGAAGAAGGGTGCGACGGCCGCCCGTTTCGAGATAATCGGCCCCGACGGCAACGTCCTCCGCGAGAGCCGCGAGGCTGTCGACGGTCACGCCGTATGGAAGGATAAGATGCTCGACCCGCTTCTCTGGAGCGCCGAGACCCCCAACCTGTACGCCCTGCGCGTTTCGTCCCTCGTGAGGAACACCCCCGTAGAGACCGTATCCCTCGACTTCGGCTTCCGTACCTCCGAGGTCAGGAACGGCCAGTTGCTGGTCAACGGCAAGCCGGTGCTGATCAAGGGCGTCAACCGCCACGAAATGAGCCCCGACGGCGCCTACCACGTCACAGCGGAAGAGATGATACGTGACATACGCCTGATGAAGTCCCTCAACATCAACACCGTCCGCACCTGCCACTATCCCAACGACCCCCTGTGGTACGAACTCTGCGACCGCTACGGCCTGTACGTCATCGACGAGGCCGACATCGAGTCCCACGGTATGTACTACGGCCCGAAGACGCTTGCCAAGAACCCCCTCTTCGAGGCCCCGCACCTCACCAGGATGCAGCGTATGGTGTATCGCGACATCAACCATCCCAGCATCATCGTCTGGAGCCTCGGCAACGAAGCCGGCAACGGCCCCAACTTCGAACGCAGCTACGATTGGGTCAAGTCCTACGATTCCACCCGCCCCGTCCAGTACGAGCGCGCCGAGCTTGAGCGCAACACCGACATCTACTGCCCGATGTACGCCAGTTATGCCGAATGCGAGACGTATGCGTCGTCCAATCCCGCCAGGCCCCTCATCCAGTGCGAATACGCGCACGCGATGGGCAACTCGATGGGCGGATTCGCCGAATACTGGGACCTCGTCCGCAAGTACCCGTCCTACCAGGGCGGATGCATCTGGGACTTCGTTGACCAGGCCCTCCGCTGGCCGTACGACCCTGCACAGGGCCGCGTCGACGCCCAAAACGGCGCCGGCAAGCGTACCGTCGCCAAGCCCGACTGGATATACGTATTCGGCGGCGATTTCAACACCTACGACGGCACCGACGAGTCCTTCAACTGCAACGGCATAGTCTCTCCCGACCGCATACCGCACCCCGATGCCGAAGAGGTCCGCTACCAGTACCGTTCCATCCTCTGCAGCGCTACGCCGGAACTGTTTACCGCAGGCAAGGTGCAGGTGTACAACGAGAACTTCTTCATCGACCTGTCCCGCTACCGCGCCGACTGGCAGCTTGTCGTGGACGGAGCGCCCGTACAGCACGGAAGCGTCAGGCTTCCTGCCATCGCGCCCCAGGGCTCCTATGTTGTCAATCTGGGCTACACCCTTCCCGACGGCCCCGGTCACGACGTCTCCCTCCTGCTCGACTTCGTCCTGCTGCGCGATGACGGCGTGATGCACCGCGGCGACGTCGTTGCCCGCGACCAGATCGCCATCGCCCGCGAACTCGTCTGCAGCCCCAGCGGCATGCCGGGGGATGACTTCCTGCGTTATTCCGAGTCCGAATGCACCCTTACCGTGAGCGGAGTCAAGTGGGACGCCACCTGGGACAAGCAGAGCGGTTCCCTTTGCTCCTACCGCATCGACGGCCGCGAGCTCATCACGGCCCCTCTCTTCCCCTGCTTCGGCCGTGCCGTCACCGAGAACGACCTCGGCGCCAGGAAGGTCACCAGGAAGATGTGGGACGTGTGGGCATGGCCGGAATTCAAGCCTTCAAGCTTATTCCTCGGCACTCCGGATGACGGTATGATGACCGTCGACGTCGATTACGAACTTGAGTACGCATGCGTGCAGATGCATTACCTTGTGCATCCCGGCGGCATCATCGATCTTACCATGTCACTTAAGGACAAGGGCCGCCTTTCCGAGGCTCCCGACCTTTTCCGCTTCGGCGTGGAATTCGGTATGCCCGGTGAGTATTCGACCGTCAGTTTTTATGGTGAGGGGCCGTTCGACACCTATGCCGACCGCCGCACGGCAGCGCGCCTTGGCCACTATGTGCAGGATGTCTGCGAGCGCTACGACTTCGGCGCCGCACGCCCGCAGGAGCACGGCTACAACGTGGGCGTCAAGAGTTACAAGGTCATCGACGCAGGCGGATTCGGCATCGAGCTGACTTCCGTCGGGCCTTTCGGAGCGTCCGCCCTTCCGTTCAGCAGGGCTACCCTCGACCTCAACAGGGGCGAGTGGCGCCATTCCCGCGAACTCATTCCGCTTATGCACAAAGAGAACAGGTCGCTGGGCTCCACTTTCGTGTGCTGCGACCTGTTGCAGATGGGTCTTGGATGCGAAGACTCGTGGGGCGCTTTACCGCTCGACAAGTATATGGTGCATCCGGCGGAGTATCAGTTTAAACTGTCAATATCTCCTTCTCTTTAGCGGCGACGATTTCGTCCACGGCCTTGACCTTCTTGTCGGTCAGCTTCTGGACTTCGTCTTCGGCTTCCTTTTCTACGTCCTCTGAAAGGCCCTCGTTCTTCTGGGCCTTTTTGAGGATGTCGAAGGCGTCGCGGCGGGCGTTGCGGATGGTGATCTTGGTGTTCTCTCCGGTGGCCTTGGCCTTCTTGATGAGGTCGCGGCGGCGCTCCTCGGTGAGGGCGGGGACGGTGCAGCGGATCACTTCGCCGTTATTCTGGGGGGTGAAGCCGAGATTGGCGTCCATGATGGCCTTCTCGATCTTGGGAATCATATTTTTCTCCCAGGGCTGGAGGGCGAGAGTCTTGGCGTCAGGTGCGGAGATGGATGCAACCTGATGGACGGGGGTGGGGGACCCGTAGTAGTCCACCATCAGTCCGTTGAAGATGGAAGGGTTGGCCTTGCCTACCCTGTAGGTCTTGAGGTCTTCCTCGAGGAAGTTCAGGGCGTCCTGCATTTTGGTTTCGGCGCCTGTTACGATTTCTTTTGCTCTGTCTGTTAACATATCGTTTTTCTTTTATGATTTCTATGCATGCACTACAGTGCCGACGGGGAGGCCTTCCAATACGCGTGCCAGATTGCCTTTCTTTGAGATGTCGAACACCACGATGGGGACGGGGCCCTGCTCGCAGAGTGCGTAGGCGGTCTGGTCCATCACTTTCAGGTGGTCGGCAAGGGCCTTGGAGAAGGTGAGTTCTTCGTAACGGACGGCGGTGGGGTCCTTTTCCGGGTCTGCGGTATAGACGCCGTCGACGCGGGTGCCTTTCAGGAGGGCGTCGGCGCCGAGTTCAAGGGCGCGGAGGGCCGCTCCGGAATCGGTTGTAAAGAACGGGCTGCCGGTGCCTCCGGCTATGAGGGCCACTCCGCCCTTCTCGAGCACTGCGACGGCGTTGTCACGGTTGTAATAACGGGCGTGGGGTTCCATGGGAGTTGAGGTGAATACCTCTGCGGGGATGCCCTCGCTGCGCAGGGCGCATGAAAGGGCGAGGGAGTTGATGACGGTGGCGAGCATGCCCATCCGGTCACCGGTGACGCGGTCGAATCCTTTGCCGACTCCCTGCAGTCCGCGGAAGATGTTGCCGCCGCCGTTGACTATGGCGATCTGGTATCCGGCGCGTACGGCCTGTGCGATTTCTTCGGCAAACGCCTTGAGACTCTGTGGGTCGAGACCTTTTCCTTCGGGGCCTCCGAGGCTTTCGCCGCTCAGTTTCAGTAGAACTCTCTTATACATTTTAGTGCTTTATGATTGGCCGAAGGGCAAAAATATTTGAAATTTATTATATTTGCAAACAGTTTTTATTCAAACCTATGTTTATATTCAATTCCTCCATCGGAAAAAAGTTCATCCAGGCAATCAGCGGCGCCTTTCTTGTGTTCTTCCTGCTGCTTCATGGAACGATCAACTTCTTCTCTGTAATCGATTCATTCACCGGTAAATACGGAGCCGTTTCGGCAGACGAGGCCCTGTTCAGCAAGGGCGACGGCCTGTTCAAGATGGGCTGCGACTTCATGTCCCTCCCCATAGTGGACATCATGGTCCCCATCCTGGCCCTCGGATTCGTAGTCCACATAGTATATGGCATCTGGCTCACGGTCGGCAACATCCGCTCCCGCGGCGGCTACAAGCGCTATGAGGTCTCCAGCAAAGCCGCCACCGACTCCTGGTCCGCCCGCAACATGGCGGTCCTCGGCGTCATGGTCCTCGGCCTGCTGTTCTTCCACCTCTCCCACTTCTGGGCCAAGATGCAGCTCCCCGAAATGTTCGGCATAGGCAACTTCGAGAATAATCCCTACCTTCTGCTCAACGTCACCTTCAGCAAATGGTGGATGGTTCTTATCTATCTGATCTGGTTCGCCTCCATCTGGCTGCACCTCAACCACGGCTTCTGGAGCATGTTCCAGACCATCGGCTGGAACGGCAAAACCTGGTTCAAGAGAGTAAAGGTCATCGGCACCATCGCCGCCAGCCTCATAGTCTTCCTCTTCGTAGCCACCGCCATCAACGCCTTCCTGCACGCCAACGGCATTCTGGCATAGCATAGCAATTCCAACCTATTTACATACCTTGCGCACCCTTCCGGGTGCGCTTTTTTTATGGCAGGCCGCCGATCTTCCATCGGCCCCACCCTGCCGTTCCGTTGAGAGGGTGAACCCTTTCCCGACGGTCCATCCGTTGGACCACCGGTGCAGCTTTTGGGCTGAATCCTTTCCCGACGGTCCATCCGTTGGACCACCGGTGCTGCTTTTGGACGGAAACCTTTCCCGACGGTCCATCCGTTGGACCACCGGTGCAGCTTTTGGACGGAAACCTTTCCCGACGGTCCATCCGTTGGACCACCGGTGCAGCTTTTGGACGGAAACCTTTCCCGATGGTCCATCCGTTGGACCACCGGTGCTGCTTTTGGGCGGAACCCTTTCCCGACGGTCCATCCGTTGGACCATCGGTGCAGCTTTTGGGCTGGAACCTTTCCCGACGGTCCATCCTTTGGACCACCGGTGCAGCTTTTGGGCGGAACCCTTTCCCGACGGTCCATCCGTTGGACCACCAGGAAAGGTTAGGGAACTGCAACTCTCCATTCCTGGATCAAAAATCCAGTTTTTGATCCAGTTGAGGCCTTCGACGGACTCTCGGGATCATTTTCGGGATTATTGATCCAGTTGGGGGGCGCCATCAGTCCCTACGGGATTGTTTCAAGGATTATTGATCCAGTTTGAGACGCCATCAGTCCCTACTGGATCGTTTCAGGGATTTTTGATCCATTTGGTGCAGCGCAGCTGCGGGGGATAGAAGGTCTTTTCACCCGACAAAAAAAAGAGCTCGCAAGAGCTCTTTGTCGGGGTAAGCTAAGGAATCAGGCAACGTCCGAATCGGAGGCCGGAGGCCGACCAAGCCCCCGGCGAGGGGGTTTGGGGGAGAATGCCCCTCGGGGGCGGCAGCGTAAGCTGCGGGGGATAATAGGTCCTTTTACCCCGACAAAAAAAAGAGCTCCCAAGAGCTCTTTGTCGGGGTGAAAAGACTCGAACTTTCGACCCTCTGGTCCCAAACCAGATGCGCTAGCCAACTGCGCCACACCCCGAAAGGTGCTGCAAAGATAGCAATAATTTCTGAATGAGAGGAGTCCGCTAAAGATTGAACCTCAGGCCGGCGTCCATGTTGAACATGAACGGTTTGTCGGTGCGGAGGGATTTGGGCTGGTTGCCGTGGAAGTAGTAGCGGACTGCGGGGTCAAGGTAGAGGCTGAGTTTTCCGGAGAGGGGAATCTCTACGCCGATACCCAGTGCGACCGAGAACTGCAGGGTGCCTGCCTTGTCTTTGACGGTGAGACCAGGCTCGGACAGCAGGCGGTACTGGTTGGACACGCAGACCTCTGCTGCGCCGCCGCCCCAGGCATACAGGTTGAGCAGGCCGTCGCTGGCGCTCAGCAGGTCGTAGTATGCGTTGACGGGGACTCCCACGTATTGGACGGCGTGATAGATGCTGCCGGCGTAGTTGTCTGAATAGGTGCCCTTGAAGGTGCGGGTGAGCAGGGAATACTCAAGGCCGGTGCCGAGGGCGAATCTGTCACCGATGTGGAACCTGGTACCGAGGCCGAGCGTGAAAGGAATGCCGTACGTGGACGTGCTGCTCTCCGATATGCCGGCGTCGGCTGAACCGGGGCCGGGGGCCATCTGGCTGATGCCGGTGCCGCCGTAGGTGATGTTGGAGTCGTTGCCTCCCACTCCGCCCTGGGCGTAGAACCCGGTGAGGCGCAGGCGCTGGATGCGGCGTGCTTCTTTCTCGATGTCCGCCCACTTGGTGGCCTCGGACTCCGAATAGACGGACCCCTGGGGCTCATTGGCCGATGCTGGCTGGGCGGCTGCCTCTGCGGGAGCCGCCTCTGCGGGGGCCTCCTCGGCAGCGATTTCCGTGGCGGCGGGAGCAACTTCCTGACCTGCTGCTGCCTGAGCGGCGGATTCCACGGCTGGCTTGACTGCCACGGAGACGGCCCTGCGTACGGGTGCGACGGGCTCCGCCAGTTCTTCCATTACCTCTGCCGCGGGTACAACATCGGCCTCCGCCACTGGTGCAACGGTCTCTGAAGTGTTTACGACCTCTGCCACAAGATCCTGCGGCACGGCAGTGCTGTCTTTGCCGTTCCAGGTGAAGAACAGCCCGGCTGCAATGGCCGCAAAGGCAAAGGCGGGGACTGCCCACTTCCACCGGGCGGCTGCAGCGTCGAGACGCCCGGACACGGCACGCCAAACCCGCCGGGGTGCCTTTACCTCGGCGTCTTGGAGCATCGACCGAACCTGTCGGTCAAAATCTTGCCAGTTGTCCTGCGTCATATAATCATTTCTTTAACTTTGCCTGCAGCATTGCCCTGGCCCTCAGGAGCTGGGAACGGGAAGTGGCTTCCGAGATTCCGAGCTGCTCCGCTATCTCTGCGTGGGAGTAGCCTTCCACGACATACATGTTGAAGACAGTACGGAAGCCGGCGGGCAGCTGGGCGATCGCCCGTTCCAGTTCCTTGTAGCTTATCTGCTGGATGGCGGACGGTGCGTCGCTTGAGATATCCCATGCCGCTTCTACGTCGGTGCTGTCCTTGAGTACGTCGTTTTTTCTGAGGTTCATCAGAGCGGTGTTGACAAAGATCTTTCTGGCCCAACCCTCGAAGGAACCATCCCCCGAGTAGGTGTCAAGTTTGGCGAAAAGCGTCACAAACCCTTCCTGAAGCACATCTTCGGCTGCGAGCCTGTCTGACATAAAACGCAGGCAGACGGCATACATTTTGCCGGAGAGAGCGTCGTAGATGGCTTTTTGTGCACGTCTGTCGCCTTCCTTGGCTTTTGGTATCCAAGAAGTAAGATGCGTTTTGTCAGCAAAAAGTTGCATCAGTCCTCAAAAAAATCTCAAAATGTCCCGGAGCGAACACAAACTCCGAACCAGATTGCGAAAATAGGCAAAAAATCAATACTTTTGTACCGAGATGAGAAAAGTCCTGCTCTGTCTGTGCCTCGCGGCCCTCGTTTTTCCGCTCCGGATTTCCGCCCAAACCGGCCCTGGAAGCGGCGCAGAGGCCATTCCCGACTCCGAACTCCACCCGGAGACCATCTCAATAGAAAACGACATCCTCGACGCCGTCTGCCTCATCGAAGCGGGCGAATATGCGTCCGCCCGCACCATCCTTGACTCCCTTGACCGCACCTGCCCGCAGGACGCCGCCGTCCAGTATTACCTCGGCCTGTGCAGCTATGTCGCAAGGGATTTAAACGCCACGGTAGGCCATTTCGAGAAGGCCGCCGCGCTTGACACGGCCAACATCTGGTACCGCGAAACCCTTGCCAACCTCTACATCAACACCGGCGAGGCCGCCAGGGCCGGAGAACTCTTCGAAAAGCTATCCGTCGAGAACCCCGCCCGCTTCCGCAACGCCTACACCCTGGCGCTGATGGCCGACGCCTACCGCCTCAAGCGCGATTATGACTCCCTGTTCTCCACCCTCGCCGACCTCGTCCGCAGCGAGGACGCCGACGACGAAATGAAATACCGCGCCCTTATGAGCGCCCTCGGCGGCCTCGACACCCGCACCTTCAACGAAATCCTTCCCCGCATCGACACCCTGACGGTCCGCTACATAGAGGCCGAACCGTCAAGCATACACGCGCACGAGCTCCATATGGAATCGGCCGCCGGTCTCAACCGCCACGAAACCGTCATCGACGAGTGCCGGAATCTAATGGCCCTCCAGTCCGCCGACACCTCCAAGGTCGTCACGTACCTGTCGATAATAGGGGATACCTACCACCAGATGGGCGACATGCGCAAGGCCTACAAGACCTACGAGCAGGCCCTCCGCCTCCAGCCCGACTACTGTCCCGTGCTCAACAATTACGCCTACTTCCTCAGCCAGGAGAAGCGCCGCCTCTGCAAGGCCGAAAAGATGAGCCGCATCACCATCGAGCAGCAGCCCGACAACGCCACCTACCTCGACACCTACGGCTGGATACTCTTCCTGCGCGGGAAGGCCGCCAAGGCCAAGCCCTACTTCAAGCATGCGATGCTCTACGGCGGCAAGGACAGCGCCGTGGTGCTGATGCATTACTCCCTGGTGCTCAAGGCGCTGGGAGAAAACGACCTCGCTACCTATTACAAGAATCTGGCAGAAAGCAAGAACAAATGAGAATTCTCCGTCCGCTGATAATCCTGATACTCGCGCTCGCCTGCGCCGCTCCCGTCCAGGCGCAGAGCCTCTCCCGTACGCGCGACCGCAAAGCCCGCCTGGAAAAGGACATCAAGACACTCGAGCGCCAGCTGAGCAACGCCCGCAAGAAGGAAGATACGGCCGCCGGCCAGCTGAACCTCCTGCACGCCCAGACCACCGCCCGCCGCGAACTTCTCAAGGAAAGCGAACGGGAACTCAAGATCCTGTCCGACAGCGTCCGCTTCTGCCGCAGGCGCATCGACACCCTCACCAGCCGCATCGACACCATGTCCGGCCGTTACACGCGCCTGCTGGGGAGCGCCTACAGGAACCGCGACACCCGCGTCTGGTATATGTACATCCTCGCCAGCGACAACCTGGGCCAGGGGATGCGCCGATACGGATACCTGCGGCGCCTGTCGAAGGAACTGAACGCCCAGGGACGGATACTCAAGGCTGAACGCGACACCCTTTCAGTGCTGAACGACCGGCTCGAACGGCTCCAGGCCGACGCCCGTGCCGTGCGCGACTCCCGCGCCGGCGAGGTGCAGAAGCTCAACCGGGAGGAAGAACAGTCGCGTGCGCTTGTCCAGCGCCTGCAGAACGACCGCAACAAATATATCAGCCAGCTCAACGCCAAACGCAAGGAGGTGGAGGCCCTTAACCGGGAGATCGAACGCCTGATCGCCGCCGAAGTCGACAAAGGCGGCAAGAAATCCGGCGGCAAGACCGGCACCGGCGGCAAGAAGACATCGACCAAAGTCGATACTGCACTGTCCAACGAATTCGCGTCCAACCAGGGCAAACTGCCATGGCCTGCCGAGGGCCGCATAGTCAGCCATTTCGGCCGCAATCCCCACCCCGTCTATACCAAGCTGGAGATGCCGTTCAACAACGGCGTCGGCCTTGCCGTCGAGCCTGACGCCCCGGTCAGGGCCGTATTCAACGGTACGGTCAAGCAGATTGTGATGATTCCGGGATACAATCAGTGCATCCTGGTGCAGCACGGTGAATATTTCACCTTCTACTGCAAACTGGGCTCCGTCGGAGTAAAGTCCGGAGACAAAGTCAAGACGGGCCAGGTGATAGGACACGTGGCCACGATGGGGGATGAGACGCAACTGCACTTCCAACTCTGGAAAGGCAAAGACCCCCAGAATCCGGAAAAATGGCTGAAAAAATAGATTAATCCTCCCCGCTGACCCAGACGAGGACGTGGCGGTCGAAGGTCATGTACTGGAGACGCAACTCTT
>JAEEGL011517471.1_pt1 | contig 27205 bp, 32 predicted proteins | sample 9134231 | NCBI WGS metagenome assembly JAEEGL01 (sample SAMN16246548, study PRJNA631951) | gut metagenome | biome: gut microbiome; feature: rumen; material: fiber-attached | host: Bos | place: Iran: Karaj | collected 2018-10 | reverse complement strand
TGGATAAGATTTGAGTTCCGACCAGTTCCTGATATCCCACGTCCCGCCTCGCGGCGGAATCCCCGTTCGGGTCACCTGGGCCCGTCATCCCTGGTCTGAGTAAACTCGGTACGTTGGTACGCGTTGTTTTCAGCAGGTGATGCGCGGCGGCTCTATTTCTCTATGTTGGCCAGATAGTTCGCCATGTCGCTGACGAGCTGCTGCGTTTCCGCTTTCTGGGCGTCGATGTCCCGCTGGAAAGAAATCCGGCAGGCGCACTCGTTGAGCGCCACCATCGACATCAGTTCGACCAGGGTTTTGCCCGGATTCTTCCGCGTATAGTTTTCCAGACGCTTGTTGATGGCGTCAGCAGCCAGACGGATCACCTCCTCCTGCTCCGGGGAGGAGGCGGACAGGTTGAATGTCCGCTCGGCAATCTTGATGCTGATCTTCTGGTCCATACACTAGCTTTCCAGGCAGGAGATGCACTTGTCGATCTCCCGTATCAGTCGGTCCATTTTTTCTTTGGCGGCGCGGTGGTCGCCGCCGGCGGTAAAGGCTTCAGTCAGTTTCAGGGTCTCTATCGTGGACTCAAGTTCCAAGATCTGTCTCCTGTAGGCATCGCCGGTTTCCTTGCACGCATGTAACTCTGTGCGGAGACGGTCGTTCTCCGCTTTCGCAGCCTCATAGCGGGCAATCAGCTTTTCGATCTGTTTCCTTACATCTTCCAGCATAGCCGGTTCCGGTGCCTGTTTCGTGCAAATTTAATAAAATTCTTTTATTATCGTAAACAAATGCGCTTTTTTTGAGTGCATCGTTTACAGGGAGGCAATCAGCCGTTTGAAGATGAGCGTCATCTTGTCCGCAGCGGCGTTGGCGGCCGCGACGATGGCCTCTCCGTCGGTGACGTAGTCCTCGTCATCGGTGGCATGGGCGACGTCGGTGATGACGGACATTCCGAAAACCGGAATGGCGCTGTGGCGGGCCACGATGACTTCCGGCGTCGTGCTCATCCCCACTGCGTCGGCGCCGATCTGGCGGAAAAACCGGTATTCGGCCGGGGTTTCGTAGCAGGGACCGGTGCAGGCGACATAGACACCTTTCTGCAGGCAGATCCCTTCTTCGGCGGCGATGTCTTCCGCCTTTTTGATGAGAGCGGGGTCATAGGGACGGGTCATGTCCGGGAACCGGGGGCCGAATTCGTCCAGGTTGGGGCCGATGAGCGGGTTCGGAATCATGTTGATATGGTCCCGGATGATCATCAGGTCACCTACATGGAAACTCAGGTTCGTTCCGCCGGCTGCGTTGGAGACGAACAGGCAGCGGATGCCGATCCGGACCATGACCCGCACAGGAAGGACGACCTGCGACATTGCATAGCCTTCGTAGTAGTGGATTCGACCCTGCATGGCGATCACGGTCTTGCCTCCCAGGGTGCCCACGATGAAGTTCCCCTTATGGCCGATGGCGGTGGATACCGGAAAGCCGGGGATCTCGTGATAGGGGATGACGAGCGGGTCCTCAATCTCATCGGCAAGCTTTCCCAGTCCGCTGCCCAGGATGATGCCGATTTCCGGCTGCCGTCCCCCCAGGTGCTCTTTCACATAGTCCGAAGCACGGTGGATAATGCTGAGGTTGTCCATCTTACAGGCGGGTTATCATTTCACGGATCAAGGCGGTCATCCGGTCGGCTGCGGCGTTTGCAGCGACCACGACGTCATCTCCGTCATTGACATAGTCTTCTGCATAGTCATCGTGGGCCTCGTTCGTGATGACCGAGATGCCGAAAACGGGAACGCTGGCGTGGCGGGCCGCGATAACTTCCGGAACGGTGCTCATGCCCACGGCATCGCCGCCGATGAGACGGAAATACTTGTATTCGGCCGGGGTCTCGTAGGACGGGCCGGTACCGCCCACGTACACACCTTCGTGCAGCTGGATGCCCTGCTCGTCAGCGATTTCCTTCGCGAGTTTGATGAGGGCGGGGTCGTACGGACGCGTCATGTCCGGGAAGCGGGGACCCAGTTCGTCCAAGTTGGGGCCGATGAGCGGGTTCGGGAGGAGGTTGATGTGGTCCTTGATGATCATCAGGTCGCCCACGTGCAGGCTGAAATTCACGCCGCCTGCTGCGTTGGAGACGAAGAGCCTGCCGATGCCCACGGACATCATCACGCGGATGGGAAGCACGACGAGTTCCATGCCGTAGCCTTCATAGAAGTGGATGCGGCCCTGCATGGCGATGACGGTCTTTCCGCCCAGGGTTCCCACGATGAAATTCCCTTTGTGACCGATGGCGGTGGAGACGGGGAATCCCGGAATCTCCCGATAGGGGATGACGAGCTGGTTTTCGATGTGGTCGGCGAGTTTTCCCAGGCCGCTGCCCAGGACGATGCCGATTTCCGGCCGGATGCCGGCCAGTTGTTCTTTAACGTACGCGGAAGCGCGCTGTATACGTTCAATGCGAGGATCCATAAGGGTAGTTGTTTTAGTATTATCGAATCTGGCTGAGGACCTTGCGGGCTTCGGCGAGGATTTCTTGCTCGCCATCCACCACACGGTCCCGCATCACGAACCGTCCGGCGGCGATGACCGACGAAATCACGTCGCTGTGGGCGGTGTAAATGAGATTGGCGAGGAAGGAGCCCGGGGACAGGAACCAGGAATTGTCGATATCGACGATGGAAAGGTCCGCGATGGCGCCTTCCCGGACTTCTCCCGTTTCCAGGTCCAGGGCGCGCGCACCGTTGACGGTGGCGGCGTCCATCAGTTCGCCGAGGGGCATCTGGGAAGGGTCGTTCCGCCACGCTTTCTGGAAAAGGGCGGTCGTCTTCATCGTTTCCAGCATGTCCAGGTTGTTCGACGAGGCGGCCCCGTCGGTGCCCAGGCACACGTTTGCTCCGGCATCCCGGAGTTCATTGTAGCGGAACCGGTAACCGGAGGAGAGCTTGGCGTTGGAGTTGATGTTGTGGACGCAGTTCACCTTGTGCCGGCCCATGAGTTCGACATCATGGTCGCTGAGCCACAGGGAATGGGCCGCGACAACATGCGGTCCCAGGACGCCCAGCGAATCGAGGTATTCGGTAGGGGAGAGACCTCCATGGGCCTTCATGCAGTCCCTGTTTTCCTTCTCGGTCTCGGAAACGTGGATGTGCAGTTTCATCCCGTGCTCGCGGGCGAAATCGCTGGCCCAGAGGATCATCTCCTCGCTCACCGTGTAAACCGAGTGGATGGACATGGCCAGGTGGGACGCTTCGCTCCAATCGAGGGACCTTTCGTAGAGTTTGAGGCATTTCCGGCGCTGTCTCTCAGCCGTCTCCCGGACGAAATTGTCCAGGATGACGAAAGAAATATAAGGCCGGATCCCCATCTCCACGGCAGCTTCTCGGGCGAAAGGGGCGAACCAGTACTGGTCATTGAAGGTGGTGGTGCCGCTCTTGATCATTTCCAGGCAGGCGAGTTTGGTGCCCCAGTAGATGAACTGCTCGTCAATCCTGGCTTCCATGTCCCAGATCCTGGACAGCCACTCGTGCAGGGGAACGTCTTCCGTGATCCCCCTCAGGAGGACCATCGCGGCGTGCGTATGCATGTTGATGAAACCCGGGATGACGGCTTTCCCGGTGCAATCGACCGTTTCGTCGGCGACCAGTCCTTCCGTTTCCGGATATGGGAGGATGCGGTGGATTCGCTGCCCGTCGATGAAGATGTTCACCCGGGCGCCGTCGTGCAGGATATTCTGGAGGAGAACCATCGTTTGGAAGGGCAAAAAAACCGGCTGCGCAGGGGGCGCGGCCGGTCAGTTGTCAGAATTCGTCGAAGGTAACGTCGTTACCGGTATGACCGCTCTCTTCGGGCGCGTCCTTGAGCAGGCGGGCGCGGATGAAGGAAACTGCATCCTCAAGCCCTTCCGCGAATTTTTCGAAATCCTCCTTGTAAAGGAAAATCTTGTGCTTGTCGTAGGTGAAAGAGCCGTCGCGTTCCTGGCGGCGCTTGCTTTCCGTGATGGTCAGGTAGAAGTCATTGTTGCCTTTTGTAGCCTTCACATCGAAGAAATAGGTACGCTTGCCGGCGCGGACCGGCTTCGAATACACGTCTTCGGTGTTCCTCTCCTGGGGATGTCCCCTTTCAAAATCTTCACTGTACATGGCTGTGTGCTTTTTTCTTTTCTGTTTTACAAATGTAGGGAATTTATTTAAAAAACACTAACTTTGTACAAATATTTTGAGTACGTATGCTGAATCGAAGAATCCTGCGGATCAAGGCCTTCAAGGTCCTGTTTTCCTATGCTGAAAACCGGGATTTGACCCTGAAGGAAGCCCTGTCCGCCCTTGATATTTCCTGTGAGGCGACGCGAGACCTGTACCTGCTGATGCTTTCCATCGCCGGCCCGCTCACGGCCGAGGCCGCCCGCCGCACGGAAGCTGCCCGGACCAAGTTCAATCCTACCGAAGAGGAGCTTCATCCGAACTTGAAGTTCGTGCACAACGCTTTGGCTCCCTTGCTGGCGTCCGACCCTGATTTCCAGAAACTCCTTGAGCGCAAGAACCTGTCCTGGGAGCAGGACGACGCCCTGGTCCATCAGCTTTACGAGTCGGTCAAGACCCGTCCCTATTATGCGGCCTACATGGCCGATCCGGAGATTTCCCTTGCGCAGGATGTAAAACTGTTCAAGAAGATCTTCGAGTACGAGTTCGAGGATAACGACGCCCTCTGGCAGATCCTGGAAGACCGCTCGATCTACTGGACCGACGACCTGCCCTATGTGCTTACCTTCCTTATCAGGAGCCTGGACGATGTCGCCCGCACCGGGCGCTGGTCCCTCCCTCCGCTGTACCAGAGCGAGGTGCTGGAAGCACAGGGGAAAAAAGCTGACAGCGACCGTCAGTTCGTCCAGAAACTGTTGCAAGGCACTTTCGCCCGTTTCGGAGAGTATTATGACAAAGTGGCCGGATCCGTCCGGGGATGGGACCGTGACCGCCTCTATGTCACCGACATCGTCCTGATTGCGATGGGCCTTTCGGAAGCTGAGAATTTCCCTGAGATCCCCGTCAAGGTAACCATCAACGAATACGTGGAGATTTCCAAGTTCTTCTCCACGCCCAAGAGCCGCTCCTTCGTGAACGGCATCCTGGACCGCCTGATCAAGGACAGCATCGCGGAAGGCCGCATTTGCAAGACCGGTCGCGGACTCGAATAGAATCATTTAAACTGTTTTGATATGAAATCCCTTTTCTTCCTCCTTCAGGCCCAGGCTCAGCCCCAGGGCAGTTCCTGGTCCATGTGGATCATGCTCCTCCTTGTCTTCGTCGTGATGTGGCTCTTCATGATCCGCCCGCAGCGCAAGCAGCAGAAGGAACTCGAGGCCTTCCAGAACTCCCTCCAGAAGGGTGACAAGGTCATCATCGGCAACAGCGGCATCTTCGGCGAAATCGTCGAGGTCACCGACAAGACCGCCCTGGTGCGGGTGGACGGCGACACCAAGCTGCGCGTCGCGAAGCAGGTCCTCGTGAAAGATACCACCGATCTCCAGCGATAGTCCGTGCCTCGGAAACCCCGGAAGATACTGGCCGGAAGGGAGTGGCTTTTCTTGCTGACTTCCTTCCTGCTTGCTTGTGTGACCTGGCTCCTGAGCAATCTCAGCCGGGATTATTCCGGGGTGATTACGGTCCCGGTCGTCGCCGAGTGCAACATCCAGGGCCACAGCAACGTATCCTCGAATTCGGCGACGGTTTCAGCCCGTTGCCGTACGTCCGGGTACCGTCTCCTTCGGGAGAACACCCGCCGCTCCCGCCGTCCGGTCCGCGTCCATTTCCAGCGGGCGGACATCCGCTCGGCCGGGGGAGACCGCTTCTTCATCGCCGGCAATGCCAAGAACAATTACCTGGAGGCATTCTTCGGGGATGAAGCCTCCGTGGAGGCGTTCGTGTCGGATACCCTTTTCTTCGTTTTCCCGTTCGAGAACAACAAGACGGTTCCGGTAGAACTTTCCGGAGATATCCTGTATCGCAGCCAGTACATGGCGTCCGGCCCCATCCGGCTGGTGCCCGATTCGGTGACGGTCTATGGTGACAAATCCCGGCTGGACAACGTGGACCACGTGTCCACGCTGCCGATCAACCTGGATGACGTGCATGAAAGCCAGCACGGAGCCCTCCGGATCCGGAGCGTCAAAGGCGTCCGGATGTCTGAAGGGGAGGTGAGCTACGAGATACCCGTCGCCCGATACGTGGAATTGAGGGCAACCCTTCCGGTCTCGGTGCTCAACGCCCCGGCAGGCCACCAGTTGCAGGTTTTCCCCTCCCTGGCCGATGTGGTCCTCCACTGCACTTTCCCCGTGGTCCGCGATCCCTTCGACTCCATCCAGTTGTATGTGGATTACAGGGACTTCGCTTCCTCCTTGTCCGGACGCTGCATCCCGCGGATCCGGAACCTGCCTTCAGGCGTCCTGGATTTCCGGGTGGTTCCCGAAATCTTTGACTGCATCGAAACGGACTGAAGACGCGATGAAGACCGTGATCCTGACCGGAGGGATGGGCAGCGGAAAGTCTGCCGTCTGCCGTTATCTGAAGACGCAGGGAGTCCCCGTCTATGATTCGGACGCCCGGACGAAAACCCTCTACGACCGTGTCCCGGCCCTTGTCGACCGCATGCAGGAAATGTTCGGCGTTCCGCTCAGGGATGCCAGTGGCGCATTCGACCGCAGGGCGCTCGCTTCCGTCATCTTCTCCGATCCCCGGAAAAAGGCTCAGGTAGAATCACTTGTCTATCCGGCGGTCCTGGAGGATTTCAGACGCTGGAAACGCTGGCACCGCCCGAAAGGATGGACCTATGGTCCGGTTCCTTTCGTCGTGCTGGAATCGGCTGTCATCCTGTCGCATCCGCTCTTCGACGGCATCGGGGACCGGGTTGTGCTGGTCGAGGCTGACGAGCCGGTCCGTGTTGCCCGCTCGGTTGCGCGCGACGGCTCCGATCCGGCAGCGGCGCTCCGACGCATCCGCGCCCAGTCTTTCGACCGGGACCGTGTGGACGCCGTCCTCCGCAACGATGGCCCGCTGGAGGCCCTCCCCGCCGAGACGGACCGGGTATTTCTGGATTTATTCCTATCTTTGTAAAATCAAACAAGCAATACTGAAGTATGAAAACCGATCTGACTAAAATCCTTTCCGTCCGTGGACAGCACGGACTGTACCGCTATATCGCCCAGTCCCGCAGCGGCGCCATCGCCGAGTCCCTCCGCGATGGGAAGCGCACGAATTTCGCTGCGACCAGCGGCATCACCACCCTTGCCGACATCTCCATCTTCACGATGGAAGGCGAAGTGAAGCTCAAGGAAGTCTTCCTCAAGCTCCAGTCCGTTCTGGGCGAGGCCGACGCTCCCACTTCCAAGGCCTCTTCCGCCGAGCTTACCGGCCTCTTTGAAAAAGCCATTCCCGACTACGATGCCGACCGCTTCTATGTGTCTCACATGAAGAAAGTCGTCGATTGGTACAATGAACTGAAGAACTTCGCTTCCCTCGATTTCGTCGAGGAGGACGAAGCCGCAGAAGAACCCGCCGCCGAATAATGCCTACCCTGCAGGTCATCACCCTGGGCTGCTCCAAGAATACGGTCGATACGGAGCACCTCCTCTATCAGGTACGGAATGCCTATGACATCGTACCGGAAGGGGAGTCCCGCCCCGTGGATGTCCAACTGGTGAATACCTGCGGCTTCATCGGTGATGCCAAGGAGGAATCCATCCAGGCCATCCTGGCTTCCGCCGCCCGGAAGAAAGCGGGGGAGATCGGGCGCCTGCTGGTGTTCGGCTGCCTTTCCCAGCGTTACCGCCGGGAATTGCCTGGGCTCATTCCGGAAGTGGACGGCTGGTTCGGTGCCCGCAACCTGGACCCGCTGGTCCGTGCGCTCGGCTGCGAACCCGATCCTGCATCGGCTCACCTTCGCGTCCGCACGGACGGCATCCATCCTTATGCCTACCTGAAGATTTCGGAGGGCTGCGACCGGCGATGCTCCTACTGCGCCATTCCCCTGATCCGCGGAAACCATCGGTCCGTACCGATGGAAACGCTTGTGGCCGAGGCTGAAGCATTGGCTGCCTCCGGTGTCCGGGAATTGATTGTCATCGCGCAGGACACGACCTATTACGGCCTGGACCTGTACGGGAAGCGATGCTTGGCGGAACTGCTCCGACGGCTTTCTACCGTGGAAGGGATCGAATGGATCCGGATCCATTATTCCTACCCGGCCGATTTCCCGGAAGACGTCCTGGACGAGATGGCGGAGAATCCCAAAGTATGCCGGTATATGGACATTCCGCTCCAGCATATCGCCGACGGTGTCCTGAAGCGGATGCGCAGGAATGTGAACGGTGCCTGGACACGGGAGCTCATCCGCAAGATGCGCGAAAAGGTTCCCGGCGTGGTCCTGCGTACGACCATGATCGTGGGCCATCCGGGCGAAACGCCCTATGCATTCCGGCAGCTCCTCCAATTTGTGGAAGAAGCCCGTTTTGAACGTCTGGGTGCGTTCCCTTATTCTGAGGAGGAAGGGACCTACGGCGCCGGCCATTTTGAGGATTCGGTTACGACCCGGACCAAGAAAATGAGGCTATCCCGGCTGATGGAACTTCAGCGTGGCATTTCTCTTGCATATAATCTTTCGCGCGTGGGGACAGAAGTCCGTGTCCTGGTGGATGATTTCGTGGACGGGATCCTCGTATGCCGCAGCGAATTCGAGAGTCCGGAGGTGGATGGAGAGATTTTGGTGAAGTACGATCCGGACCGGTTCGACGGTATCGAGCCCTATTCCCTGGTCGGAAGCTTCCTGCAGGTAAGGGTCGTCTCCGCGGATGAATATGATTTGACTGCAGAACTTGTCGAGCTATGAGAAGATCCCTTCTTTTTGCGGGTTGCGCCGCCCTTGTGCTGGCGTCCTGCTCGCCCCAGACTTTCACGATGAGCGTGGAAATGCGCCATCCGTCTAAATCCGGCATCGACCTTTCCCGGAAATCGATGTCCATCGTCTATATGGATGACGGTCAGGCCGATACTACTTTCAGCAACCGGGTAGCATCCGCTCTCGCCCGTAGCCTGGAAGAGGATTATTTCAATGGAAACGAGGCCGTCGGCGTGTACAAGATCCCATCCGATTCGGTTACCCTGGACCTGATGCACAACCTTGTGATGGACAGCGGCGACGATGTCATATTCCTGCTGGGCAATCCGGCTTTCGGGGAACCTTCTGTGGCCAAGAACGTGTCGCTGAAGGATGCCCGCAGCGTGGACTCCGCCTATGTAACGCACGTCCAGATTCCCTACAACGTGAAGCTCTATGTCTATGACAGTATGGACAAGTCCGACAAAGTCAAGAACTTCCGCGGGAACAGCATTCTCCGCGTCTCCGTCTATAACAATGGCGTGACAGCGCAGGAATACATCGCGGAACAGGGCCTCAAGAACAAGGACGAAGGTGCCGAACTGGTCGGCACCCAGATATTCAACCGCTTTGCCCCAGTCTGGAAACCCGAAGGTTACACCCTGTACTATTATGACGACTTCAAGGGTGACTGGATCGATGCCATCAACTACGTATATAACTACGATTGGAGGAAGGCGGCCGATATCTGGATGGGCATGATGAATGTAAGGAACGACGAAAAAAAGGCTTGCGCCTGCTACAACACAGCCGTCTCCTTCTACATGCTGGGCGACCTGAACCTCGCCACCAAATGGCTGGACCGGGCCGACAGCCTGTTCTCCCTCACCCTTTCCCCGGGACTCAGGAAGCGCATCGAAGCCAGGAAGAACTAGTCTTCGATCGCTTCGGCCAGGATAGATACGGGATGTTTCACCGTGTAACCGGTGGACATCTCGATCTGCCATTTACAGGTTTCGCAGTCGCAGGCGACGAAGTCCGGCTTCAGGGACCTGATTTGGTCGAACAGCGGCTTTCCGATGGCCTGAGAAGCTTCGTAATTCTCTTTCTTGAAACCGTAAGTACCTGAGATTCCGCAGCAGTTGGAATCCAGCAACGTGAACTCCACCCCCGGAATCATCTTCAGCAATTCATAAGAGAAAATGCCCCAGCCCAGTTTCTCCAGGTGGCAGGGCGTGTGGTATGCGATGCGGGCCCGGTAGTTCTCCTTGAACTTGAGCTGTGCGGTTCCGGACTCCAGAAGCTGATAGATGTACCGTGTCGCGAGCAGGAGCGAGTCGCGGATGCCGTCGTTCTCTTTCTGAAGAAGGTGAGGATATTCGTCCCGGATCGTAAAGGTGCAGGTCGATGAGGTCGTCAGGACGTTCAATCCTTTGTCCACGGCAGCCTGGATGGCCCGGATGTTCTTGTCAGCGTGCTTTGCGGCCTGCTTCGCCATCCCGTTGGCGATGAGGGCGACGCCGCAGCATTTCTCCTTGTCCAGCAACTGGACACCTACGCCGAGGGCATTCATCACCTTGACGAAATCCTTGCCCAGTTGGGGATAGTTGTAGTTGACATAGCAGCCGTGGAAGTAGGCGACCTGCCTTTCGAATCTGGCCTGCTCCTTGGCGCGGCGCTTCAGCCATCCCTCGAAACTGCGTCCGCTGTATTTCGGGAATGTCCGGTGGCGGTCGATGGCGAGGGTGGCGTCCAGGACGGCCCTGCTCACGCCGAGGCCTGTCATCCCGTTGACGAGGGGGGCGAAAGGACGGGCGAGCCGGCCCATGAAATCCGTGTTCGCGAGCATCCGGTCGCGGAGTTTGGGCGGGGTATGGTCATAGCGGATCCGGGCGGCCTGGATGATGTCGGCGACGTTGACGCCCGAGGGACAGGCTACCTCGCACCGCTTGCAGTTCAGGCAGTACTTGAGGGCCTGATTGAAGAAGTAGGGATCCTTCAGACGGAGCCGCTCCCCGTCGGGGCCAGCCTGTTTGGGACCGGGGTAGCGCGGATTCACCGGCACGACCGGACAGTAGGCCGTGCAGACGGTGCATTTCATGCACTCTTCGAAGTTGTGCGCGCTGGCGGTGAATTCCTGGATTTTCATACGCTTTCTCCCTTGATGTTGTCAACGACCGCAAATGCCGTCCGGATAGCCAGTCCGGCGGCGGTTCCGTAATCTTCCTTCCGGGTGTTGCCCAGGATGGATCCGATGGCGAAGAGGTTCCGGACGGGCTCCCCGTCTTTCAGGGCGTGGAGCGTTTCGTCCGTTTTGACGCCGAAGTTCATGAAGGGCTGGTCGGCGAAGAAGTCGGCCCGGTACCAGGCGCTTCGGTTCTCCGGGAAGTCAAGATCCAGCCCGAACAAGGGTTCGTGGACCTGTGTGGGCGTAGTGACGATTCCCTTGGAGAAATAGCCTCCGGTGGCGAGGATGAAATGGTCGGCAAAGAGCCGCACCGTATCCAGGTTCCGGGTGGTCACGCTGCTCACGATGCCGTCGTGAAGGGCGGCGGAGGTTACTTCGTCTCCCATCAGATAAGTGCCTCCCAGGACTTCGAAACGACGTTTCAGCAGCATCTGGGTGCGGATTCCGGGGACGGAAGGGGGCATGGTCCCGATAAAGGCCACCCGGGCGGGAAGGGCCGTGCGGATCTTGTCCAGTACGGCTGCGTCCTTCAACCCGAAGACCTGGGGAAGGAGGATGAGATCCTCGTCCTTATGCAGGATGCGGATGTCGGCCACTACCTTTTCCCAATGCTCGTCCATGGCGCGGGCGATGTTGACGGACCGCATTTCGCTGGGACTCAGCCGCAGATGCTCCATTTCCGGCAGACGGACGAACCGGATCCGGCAGGCGGTCCCGTCCTGTTCCAGCGCATCGGCGATGAACGTGCTGAAGAAGTCGTGGAACCCCGTGAAATTGACGATGAGCGCTTTGTCCGCGACATGCCGGTCGGGGAACACCGTCACGTCTTCCAGCGTGAGTGATGCGTCCCGGAACGTGCCCATGGGCATCAGCATCTGTCCGTCGATGGCATTCGTCCGGACACCCGCTGCGGCGAAGAGGGAGGCGATCCGGTCCCGGTCCGCCGAAAGGGACTCGAAATTTCCTGAGAAGAAATGCATCGCGTTCTGGCCGGAACTGACGATCGCAGTTTTCCGGCCCGCTTCCTGGAGACTGATTCCAGCGGTGAGGCCGGCCAGGCCGCCTCCGATGATGACAGTATCGAATCTCATACGCCCAGAACGTGTTTATAGACCCATTGTGTATATTCCGCTTCCCGGAGGGCGTCGCCCCAGCCGATCGGATACATTCCTTTCCAGCGTTCGGTCAGGAAGTCCTTGAGGTCGCTCCGGGCCTTGTCGGCACAGCCGTGCGCTTTGGCCAGCATGCCGGCGGCACGGCAGCCGCAAAGTTCGCCCTGGCAGGTGCCCATGCCCAGGCGCGTTCTTCGGCGGAGGTCAGTGAGCCCGCTGACATCCAGCCGCTCGATTGCGGAATTGATCTCGCCTACGGACACTTCCTCGCATTCGCAGATCAGGGACTGGTCCAGGGAATCGGAGGTCGGGACGCGGTTCGCCGTCGTGCCCAGGCGGGCGACGGCCGCTTTCTGCACGGTGGTCGGGTTTTCCCAGATTTTCTCCGCTACTTCGCGGAAACTCTTTCCGCCGGCACCGGGAAGGGGAGTGTCGGCCGTCTCACAGGCCTTGTCCACTGACAGCTTCCGGCATACCAGGTCGGTGACCGTTTCGGCCATCAGTCGGTATGTCATCAGTTTTCCGCCCGTAATGGTGACGAAGCCCTTCAGGCCGTCCCGCTCTTCGTGGTCCAGGCAGACGATGCCTCGGCTGATGTTGCGGCCGCTGGGGTCGTTGTCGGCGCTGACGAGCGGGCGGACGCCGGCATAGGCGCGCAGGATGCGGGTGCTCGCAAGGGCGGGGGCCAGTTTGGCGCCTTCCTCAACGAGCAGGTTCACTTCGTCCGGTGTCACGCGTACCTCGTCGCATTCTTCGAACGGGATTTTCGTAGAAGTGGTTCCGATGATGCAAACGGTATCCCCGGGGACGAGGATGTCGGCATTGGCGGGCTTGCGGCAGCGGTTGATGACGATTCCGTTCACCCGGTGGGCAAAGATGAGCAAGGCTCCCTTGGCCGGGAACATGCCGATTTTCACGCCGGCGAGGTCGGCGATGTGCTGGCCCCAGATTCCGGCCGCATTGACCGTGACATTCGCGTAGTATTCACCGGATTTGTGTGTCTGGTGATTATAGGTGCGGACGCCCTTGATGGTGTCCCCGTCCTTGATGAAACCGGTCACTTCGGTGTACAGGAGGACCTGCGCCCCGTGGATCTTGGCGTCCACCATGTTGGCGGCGCACAGGCGGAACGGGTCCACGCTTCCGTCCGGAACCTTGACGGCGCCGATCAGTTCGGGATTCAGCGCGGGTTCCATCCGGAGCGCCTCCTTCGGGTCGATCACTTCGGCGTTGATGCCGGCGGCGAGGCAGGATTCGACGAATTTCGCCTGATAGTTCAGGTCGTCTTCGGGAAGCGTGATAAAGAAGCCGTCGGTCTCGTCCACACAGTGGGAGGCGATCCGGCGGAGGATCATGTTCTCCCGGATGCATTCGTTTGCCGACTCCTGGTCGGTCACGGCGTAGCGCGCACCGGAGTGCAGCAGGCCGTGGTTCCGGCCCGTTGCGCCCGTCGCGATGTCGTGGCGCTCAATGAGCAGCACGCGCAGTCCGCGCATCGCGCAGTCCCGCGCGGTTCCGGCCCCCGTGATGCCACCACCTACGATGATGACGTCGTATTCGTTCCTTTTCATCGGATATTCAAGTATTTATGTGTCTGCAGCGACAAACGCCAATGCGGGTGGCGCTGGATATAATCGACGGTTTCAGCCGTATTCGCGCAGGAACACGGCTGCAAGAAATGCCATGGGGCGGGGAAACCGGCCCACTTTTCCACATCCTCGCCCAGATAGACGACCTTAACTTCGTCGGCTTTTTCCAGCACGACGGTTCCGTCGCCCTTCAATCCGGGCACATCGGCTTTCGGGCTCAGGGTTACCCAATCCACTCCTTGCGGCAGCATCCGTGTCCCGTTCGTTTCCACGTGGATCCTGTATCCGGCAGTGTGAAGGGCGTTGACCAGGCCTGCATCCAGCTGCAGTGAAGGCTCTCCGCCCGTGATGCACACCCTTCCGCAACCGTTTCCGGTCTTGACGATCTTCGCGACGGCCTCCTCCGTTTCCATCTCCCTGTACCCGCCGTGGTCCGTATCGCAGAAAGGACACTTCAGGTTGCAGCCGCTCATCCGCAGGAACACCATCGGCGTCCCCGTCCAGAACCCTTCTCCCTGAAGGCTGTAGAAAATTTCGTTGATCCGGTACACTAGTCCCTTTCGTACGCGGCCATGTTCATCTCGGACTCCCAGACTTCGACCTTGTAGGCATTGGGAGTGTTGTCGCAGATCCAGCGGGCGATGTTCTCGGCCGTGGGGTTCATGGGAAGGACATCGTTCAGGTTCTTGTGGTCCAGGGCCTTTTCGATGTCCCGTTTGATCAGGGTGAAGTCCGTGACCATGCCGTCTTGATTCAGCGTTTCGGACTTGCAGTAGATCTTCACGATCCAGTTGTGGCCGTGAAGGTCCTCGCACTTGCTCTCATAGGAGAGCATGAGGCTGTGTGCGGCCGATATTTCCAGTCTTTTGCAAACGTAGTACATAGGCGTTCAAGCTTCGTATTCAGTGGGGTCGAACCCTGCCAGGGCTTCTTTCCGTTCGGTACAGGTGCCGCAGCGTCCGCAGTGTTTCTCGCCGCCCTTGTAGCAGGAATAGGTGCGGGAATAATCCACCCCCAGGTCTCGGCCGCGGAGGGCGATGTCGCGTTTGGTGATGTTGCAGTAAGGGGAGACGATGCGGACGCCGTTGTAGGTTCCGGCCTCGGCCGCCCTGTCGAAAGCGTCGATGAATTCCGGACGGCAGTCGGGATAGATGGCGTGGTCGCCCCCGTGGTTGGCCAGAAGGACCGTGTCCAGGTCGTTGCTTTCCGCAAGGCCCGCCGCGATGGCGAGCATAATCCCGTTCCGGAAAGGAACCACGGTGGATTTCATGTTTTCGTCGGCATAATGCCCTTCGGGAATGTCGCCGCCAGAAAGCAGGAGATCGCTCCGGAAGTATTGGCTGATGAAATCGAGCGGAATAATCAGATGCTTGATTCCCAACTGTTTGCAGTGTTCGGCCGCAAAGGCGATTTCCCGTGCATTATGTTTGGAACCGTAGTCGAAACTGACCGCCAGCGCGATGCTGTCCCTGAACTCGTACAGGAGCGTCGTGCTGTCCAGCCCGCCGGAATAGATCAGGACGGCTTTCATCTTCAGTCCGCTTTGCGCCCGAATCGGGCAATGATGGCATTGACGGCCGTACGGGCGGAGGCGACGGCTTCCACGACGGTCCTGGGGCCCTTGAGGAAGTCTCCGGCCGTGAAGACGTTGTCGATATCGGCGATGCGTACCTGACCGTCCTCGTTCACTTCCGGCCATCCCCACTTGTCCCAGACGGGTTCGCAGCCCGCGAAGATGGAGAAATCAGGCTTCTCGCTGATGGCCGTGAGGAGGGTATCGCAGGCCTCTTCGTGCTCGGTCCCTTCGATGATGCGCGTGGAGATCCTGCCGGTTTGAGGATCGGTCACGTTCTCGCAGTCGCAGAATACGACGCTGCCTTTCCGGACTTCGACAGGTGCCTGGAAGACGCGGAAATGGACGCCGTCGCGCATCGCTTCCTCGACCTCGATCGGATTCGCCGGCATATTGCCGTAGTCCTTGCGGTAGTAGATCCAGGTTTCGGCACCCTGCCGGATGGCGGTGCGGCTGGCGTCCATCGCGACGTTGCCGCCACCGATGACGATGACCTTCCGGCCCAGGTCGAAAGCGGACGGATTCTTGAGGAAGGGAAGGGCCTGGAGACCCTTGCCTTCGCCCGGGATCTGGAGGACAGCGGGTTTTTCGGCGCCTGCCCCCAGGAGGACGGCGTCATACCGGGCTGCGACGCGGTCCAGGAGGATATCCTTGCCGACTTCGATCCCGCCCTGGAATTCGATTCCGGCATCCTCGAACATGCGTTCGAAGGCATTGACATATTTCCGGTCCAGCCGGAAGGCGGGGATTCCGTAGCGGAGCACGCCTCCGATCCGGGGGTTCGCGTCGGCGATGGCGATGTCGGCGCCCGCACGGTAGAGCCAGACCGTGGCGGCAATGCCCACGGGGCCGGCGCCTACGATGGCGATCCGCTTGCCCGCAAGGATGTCGGATTCCCGTTTGAGCTTCGCACCGAACAGATAGGCGTCGGAGATTTCCTGCTCGATCTCGTACCAGCGGACCGGGATCTTTTTCACATTCAGGACGCAGTTGCCGTAGCAGAACTGGCGCCAGTCGCACACCCGGGACGTAATGGCAGAGAGAGGGTTGTTGTCGAAGAGGAGTTTCCCGGCTTCATCCAGTTTCTCTTCCCGATAAAGCTGCATGCATTCCGGGACGGGAGTATGGACGGGACAGCCCTGCAGGGAGCATTTGGGCTTCTTGCACAGGAGACAGCGCTTCGCTTCGTTGTTTTTCATGTTCTTCGTTTGATTGTAATCATACAAAGATAACAAAAAAGTGTCAGAGATACAGTGCGTGCGTGTTTTTTATTTCATCCATCACGAAGGTGGACAGGATGCTGCCGATGGAATCGATCGTTCCGAGGACGTTCAGGATGAATTCATTGTAGTATTTCATGTCCGGAGCGTGGATTTTCAGGAGGTAGTCGTATTCGCCGGAAACGTTATAGCATTCAGCCACCTGGGGAATATCCTTGATGACGGATACGAAGGTTCGGGCAACCTCCCGGTTCATCTGCTTCAGTTTCACCGAACAGAAGATGACGAATCCCATATGCAGTTTCTCGGCATCCAGGACGGCGACGTATTGCTTGATGAAACCGTTCCGTTCCAGACGCTTGAGCCGCTCGAAGACGGGGGTGGTGGAAAGATGGACGCGGGCAGCCAGTTCCTTGGTGGTCAGGCGGGCGTTCTGTTGCAGGCAGCGAAGGATGTCGATGTCGGTGGAATCCAGGAGAATGTCATTCATGGCGAAGAATATTATTCCAAAGAATATGATTCAGATAGGATGATTTTCTTTTATTCAATCATTTCTCGGCAAAATTAGAATTATTTTCTGAATTATAAAAGAATCTTGTAGGAATCTTCCAAAGAATCTACCTTTGTCCGGAAAACGACTGAAGAATGAGCAAGATCGACACCCTTTGCGTCCATGCGGGCTACGCGCCCGGACGCGGCGAACCCCGGCAGATGCCTCTCGTGCAGAGTACGACATTCAAATATGAAACCTCCGACCAGATGGGCCGCCTCTTCGACCTGGAAGACTCCGGTTATTTCTATACCCGGCTGCAGAACCCCACTTGCGACATGGTCGCCGCCCGCATCAACGCCCTGGAAGGGGGAGTCGGCGCTATCCTGACCTCGTCCGGCCAGGCGGCAAACTTGTTTGCCTGCCTCAATATCTGCAGGGCAGGGGACCATATCGTTGCCCTGAACAATATCTATGGCGGGACCTTCAACCTGCTGGGCGTCACGCTGAAACAGATGGGAATCGAGGTCACCTTCGTGGACCACAAGGCGACGGATGCGGCAGTGGAGGCCTGCTTCCGTCCGGAGACGAAGCTCCTCTTTGGGGAGACGATCTCCAATCCTGGCGTAGAAGTGCTTGACATTGAGCGGTTTGCAAAGATTGCACATGCGCATGGCGTACCGTTTGTCATCGACAATACCTTTGCGACTCCGGTTCACTGCCGTCCTTTCGAGTGGGGGGCCGACATCGTAACGCATTCCACGACCAAATATATCGACGGGCACGGGACCACCGTGGGCGGCTGCGTGGTGGACAGCGGGAATTTCGATTGGGAAGCATATGCCGACAAGTTCCCCGGTCTGACCACGCCGGACGCTTCCTATCACGGTCTCACGTACACGAAGAAGTTCGGGAAAGCGGCTTTCATTACGAAAGCGGTCACCCACCTGATGCGCGACTTGGGGTCTTCCCAGAGCCCGCAGAACGCCTTCTACCTGAACCTGGGACTGCAGACGCTGCACCTTCGCATCCGCCGCGTTTCCGAAAGTGCCCTGAAGGTTGCAAAGTTCCTGAAGGCCCATCCGGCCGTCGCATGGGTCCGCTATCCGGACCTTCCGGACGACCCTGAGCATGAAAAGCAGCTGAAATACCTGCCGGAAGGCTCTTGCGGGGTCATGTGCGTCGGCCTGAAGGGAGGCCGCGATTTCGACAACCGCTTCATGGACGCCCTGCGGCTCGTCACCATCGAAACACACGTGGCAGACTGTTATTCCTGCATCCTCCATCCCGCTTCCCACACGCATCGGCAGCTTTCGGACGAGCAGCTCCGCGCCGCGGGCATCGACCCGAGCCTCATGCGCCTGTCCATCGGCCTGGAAGACCCGGATGACATCATTTCCGACCTGTCCAACGCCCTGGAGGCCGCTGCTTCGGTATGATCCGTCATGAACTCATAGCCCGTCTCGAGCTGGAAGCCGGAGGCGTCCTTCCGGAGGCCCACATCGTTTACCATACCTCGCAGGAGACATGGGACGGCAGGCGGCCGGTCATCTGGATCTGCCATGCCCTTACGGCCAACAGCGATCCCGAGGACTGGTGGCCTGAAATGGTGGGGCCGGGCAAGGCGATCGACACGGAAAGGAACTTCGTCGCCTGTGTCAACATGCTCGGTTCCGCCTATGGCTCCGAAGGACCTGCCCGGGTGAATCCGGCTACCGGGAAACGGTGGCTGCTGGACTTTCCGAAGGTGACCGTCCGGGATATGGTCGCGTCCTCCATCCTGGTCCGGAAGGAATTGGGTATCAACTCTGTGGATTTGATTGTCGGTAGCTCGATCGGCGGATTCCAGGCCATTGAATGGGCCATTACGGAGCCCGATCTGTTCCGCCGCTGCGTTTTCATCGCGACGGCCCCGCGCATCTCCCCGTATGCATCCGCGACGGTGGAAGCACAGCGGATGGCCCTGGAAGCGGATCCGACTTTCCGGGAAGCGAAGGACCTTTCAGGGGGGGCTGCCGGCCTGAAATGTGCCCGCGCCCAGGCGCTCATCTCATACCGGTGTTTCGAAGGATACGGCCTTACGCAGGCGGAAGAGGATCCGGATACGCTGTTTGCCGGCCGGGCGGCTTCGTACGAGCGGTACCAGGGCGAGAAACTGGTCCGCAGGAATTTTGACGCTTATTCTTACTATACCATCTGCAACGCGCTGGACAGCCAGAATGTCGGACGGGGAAGGGGCGGCGTAGCAGCGGCCCTGTCCCGGATAAAGGCCCGCACCACCGTAGTTGCCATCGACTCCGACAACCTGTTCCCGGCCGTGGAATCCCGGGCCTGGGCGCCGCTGATCCCGGGGGCCGAGTACATGGAGATCTCATCCCGGTTCGGACACGACGGCTTCCTGTTGGAAACCGCGAGGCTGACGGCGATCCTGATGAAATAGTCCGATTCCCTATAAATTGGGATTGCAGGGCTCGGGGATTTGCCGTACCTTTGCTACGTATGGAAGAACAGCACCTGATTGAACTGATGCAACGCCACGGCGTGAAGCCGACGGCGAACCGCATCGTCATTGCCCGCGCCCTGGCGGAGGCCGGCCGTCCCATGTCCATGACGGAACTGGAAACCGTGCTGGAAACCATCGACAAATCCAATGTCTTCCGTACGCTCCAGGCATTCCGGGAAGCGCATCTTGTACACATGCTGGACGATACCGGCGACGGAGCGCGCTACGAACTCTGTCACAGCCACCACGATGACGCGGATGATGATGTCCACGTCCATTTCTACTGTGAGAAGTGCCACCGCACCTTCTGCTTGGAAGATATTCCCGTCCCTCCCGTCAGCATTCCCGACGGGTTTGACGTCCGCACCGTAAACTATTTGCTGAAAGGCGTTTGCCCGGACTGCCGATAGACATCCCCGATCACCAGTGATGCCAGTGTAAAACCGAAGGCAGCGGTTACGGTGACCAGGGATCCGTTATGGGCTGCCTTGTCGAATTTCAATTCTTCCGGAAGGGCCGTATCCTCGCCCCTGTTGGGGAGCAGTTCTTCGTCATAGACGCAAAGAAAGTCCTTTTCCGGAAGGGTCCCGGCCTTGCGGAGTTTTTTCCGGAGCATGGAGCCGAGGGGACAGCCGCGGACTTCCCAGAAGGGGGCAATACGCACTTGGGTAGGATCGATCTTGCAGGCGGCCCCCATCGAGGAAAAGAAGGTAGCCGGGGTGGAGCAGGCGTGCAGGATCAGGGATGCCTTGTCTTTGAGCGCGTCGATGGCGTCGATGATGTAATCATAGCCCTCCAGTCCAAAGGAGGGAGCGGACGCCTCGTTGAACCGGGCGTGGACAGCCTGGATGTCCGCTTTCGGGTTGATTTCCAATAGCTGGTCCCGGAGAACCTCCACCTTGGAGCAGCCTACGGTCCGGACCGTGGCCATCCGCTGGCGGTTGATGTTGGAGGGAGCGACGCAGTCGGCATCGACCAGTGTCAGGTGGACGACGCCGGAGCGGATGAGCCCTTCCGCACACCAGCTGCCTACGCCGCCTACGCCGAACAGGATCACCCGCACGGCGGCGAGGCGATCCAGGACGCCGGCTCCGAGCAGGAGTTCGGCGCGGTTGAAAATCTCTTTTCCGGAGGGTTCCATCAGCGGGCAAGCCAGCCGTCCAGGCGGGTGCAGACATCGCGCCAGACGTTTTCCCGTCCGGTTTCGTTCAGGATTTCGTGGCGCATCCCGGGATAGACCTGGCTGGTCACTTCACGATACCCGCGGGCGCGGAGGAAGCTCACGGCTTCGGAGAACTTCTTCAGGCTGATGATGCAGGGATCTTCGGACCCGGCGATGAAGTGGACGGGCAGGTCCGGATGGGAGACGGTCCAGCCGTCGGGGGAGTAGATGTCCTTCATCAGGAGGAACAGGCCGTTGCGGTATCCGTTGACCGTAAAAACGAAACCGCAGAGCGGATCGTTGTTGTAGGCCTGGACATTGGCGATATTCGTGGAAAGCCAGGCGTTGCGGAGACCGTCGGCTTTGAACTTCTTGTCATTGTTGCCGGTACACAGGTCCGCGAGGAATGCCGAACGGTAGCGTTGCCCTTTGAACAGGCCGATGCAACCGGCGAGGAAACTGCCTAGCCCGGCCGCAGGGTTGTTGCTGGGGCTTCCGCAGACGATGAGTCCGGCGATGTCCTTGTCGAAACGTTTGATGTAGCTTCGGACGATCATCGATCCCATACTGTGCCCGAACAGGAACACGGGAAGGTCCGGGAAACGTTTCCTTGCCCATTCCGTGACGTTGTGGACGTCGTTGACCAGGCCTGCCCTTCCACCCTTTCCCAGATAACCCAGGTCCTCGGCCGAGGTTACCGAAGCGCCGTGGCCGCGCAGGTCGTTGATGACGCAGGCGTAACCCTTTTCGGCCAGATAATTCATGAAAGGATAATAGCGCTCCTTGTGCTCGGCCATGCCGTGGACGAACTGTACCACGGCCTTGGGACTTTCCGGAGCAATGACGACAGTGCTCAGGCGGACGCCGTCGGAGGCGCCGGGAACGAGGTAGGTTTCCATCATTTTTCGAATCTGTCGAATACTTCGGGAAGCGGGGATTTCAGGCGGACGACTTCACCCGACATCGGATTGCGGAACACGAGGGTGGCCGCGTGGAGGGCGAGGCGGCGGACCGGATCGGTCTGGGCTCCGTATTTCTTGTCGCCGGCGATGGGATGGCCGATGTCGGCGGCATGGACGCGGATCTGGTTCTTCCGGCCGCTCTCCAGCGAGAACTCGGCCTTGGTATATTCGCCCCGGCCTTTCCGGACATAACCGAGCACCTTGTAATGGGTGATGGCCAGTTGGCCATCCCGGACTTCTTCCGGATAGGAATGGACGATGAGGGATTTCGGGTTCTCTACCAGCCAGCTCTGGATGGCACCGGATTCCTTCTCCAGCCTGTCTTCCAGGAATGCGATGTAGTGGCGCTCGATCACGAGCTCCTTCCAGCGGCTCTGGAGAATCTCCTTCGCGCGTTCGTTCTTGGCGAAGACCACGAGACCGGAGGTCCCTTTGTCCAGGCGGTGGACAATCCAGATCTTGGCGGTGCTGCGGTCCGGCGTGCGGCCGCTGATCAGGTCCTCCTTACGGCGGGACCGGGCCTGCACCTTCACATATGCGTTCAGGATGGCGTACAGGGTCGCTTCCTTGTGCCCGGACTTACTCTGAGAACCCTTGGCCGTGGAAACGGTCAGGAGGCCCGAAGGCTTGTCCACGACGATGTAATCGGTGTCTTCGAATACAATCTTCACCCCGGCCTTTTCCACTGCTTCCCGGGCGTTTTCCGTGTTCTCGCGCGCCATGGAAATGCCCTTTGGCAGAATCAGAAGGGCGTCTCCGGCAAAGAGCGGGTGGTCGAAGGCGGTACGCTGCTCTCCGTTCACCAGTACCTGGCCCTTGGAAAGCATGTTTTTCACCCCGGTCTTGGACTGGCCTGGGAAGATCTCGTACAGGTATTTCAGGAGGGGGCCGTCGTGTGCGACGGTGAATTTCTGTCCGGCGGTCTGGTTCATATCTCTTCGATGAATTCGTGGCAGTTTTCAGGGATGATCCGCAGGAAACGATCCAGGGTCCCGGAAGGGATGAGGATGGCCTCCAGGGACTCGCAGTCATCGAAGGCGTCCTCGCCGATGGCTTCCAGCCCCTTGTTCAGGCGGATCTGGTACAGGTTGATGCAGCCTTGGAAGGCCCTGGCGCCGATGGCCTGGGTCGATGCGGGAAGCGAGACCTTCTCCAGGTTCCAGCAGTCGCAGAAGGCTTCTTCGCCGATATACAAAAGTCCTTTCGGCAGCTTGATGGACGAAAGGAAGCCGCATTCGTTGAAGGCGGCCCGTCCGATGTGGGTGAGGGTGGATGGCAGATGGATCTTTTCCAGGAAGGAATTCCGTTCGTCCAGGGGAATCTCTTCCCCCGACTTCCGGTCTTCTGCCATATAGTCCTGGAAAGCGAACGCTTCGTCGCAAATGATCCGGCAGCCTTCCCGGACGGTCACTTCCGAAGGAAAGTTCTCCGCGTCCAGGAGACGGGTCCCGTCGGCGGAATAGGAGACGCGGTTGTCGTCGTCCCAAATGTCGTCGGCAAGATCTTCGGGAGACGGTGCTGTGGGGACGAGGAGGATTTCTTCGAGGGTCATCGGAATCAGAAGTTCTTGACGAAATCGATATCCTTCTTGAGCATGATTTTCGGCTCCATCACCGAAACCTTCTGGAACAGCTTGAACTGATAGGCGGGGGAGAGGTACACGACGTGTTCGTGCTTGCCTTTGCGCCACCACTTGTAGAAAGCGATCGGGTCCGTGTCGTAGGGAATCTTAGCGGGAATGTCGGAGGAGTACCCGGGGAAGTCGATCATCATCTTGAGTCCGGTGATGCGCTTGTAGTACTCGTAGTCGGCCCGGCGGAGTTTGGAAACCAGCGGTGCGAACACTTCCATCTGGTCCACCAGCAGAACCTTCTCCTTCACGACCATCTTGTGGATCCGGACCGGGTCCACGTTCAGCCACTCGCCGATCTTCAGGGTTTTGGACCCTTCATCACAGCCAAGTGTCAGATAGTCCGAGGAATAGTAAATTTTCCCAGGTTCAAGCGGGTAGGTTTCCATCCTGTTTTGTGTTTCAATGGCAAATATATGAAAAAATTTGCAGAATTCCACGAAAAATACTTATATTTGAGGGATTGAACACCGAAACAACAACCTTTAAACACAAAATTGATATGACTTACAAGATTATCGACATCCAGGGTATCGGCCCTGTTTACGCAGAGAAACTCATCGCTGCGGGTATCGAAACCGTGGACCAGCTGCTCGAGAAGGGCGCTGACCCGAAGGGTCGTCAGGCGATCGAAGAGGCCACCGGCATCGACCACGGCCGTGTCCTCACCTGGGTCAACCATGCCGACCTGTTCCGCGTCAAGGGCATCGGCCCTCAGTTCTCCGAACTGCTCGAGGCTGCCGGTGTCGACACCGTGAAGGAGCTCCGCAACCGCAACGCCGCGAACCTCGCCGCCAAGATTCTGGAGGTCAACGAGGAGAAGCACCTCTGCCGCCGTACCCCGGTCGAGAAGGAGGTCGCGAAGTTCATCGAGCTCGCCAAGGAACTCGAACCCGTCGTCACCTACTAGTAGTTTGTGCTCGAAAGAGCGCATCCAAACACATCGAACGGCATCCCGACGGGGTGCCGTTTGTTTTCCAGGTAGATTATTCCTAAATTCGCCGTATGAGAATCATCTTGCTGCAGACTGCTCCCACGTGGGGGGACCCTGAAAAGAGCCGGGAAGATGCCCGACGGATGCTGATGGGCACGCCCAAGGCGGACCTGGTCGTCCTGCCTGAAATGTTCTCCACCGGTTTCGTCACCCAGCCGGAGGGGATCGCCGAAAGTGAAGACGGCGACTCCCTCCAGTGGATGAAGGACTATGCCCGGAACAAGGATTGCGCCGTTGCCGGCAGCGTTTCGGTCCGCCTCTCGGACGGAACGTACAGGAACCGTTTCTATTTTGTTTTTCCGGACGGGCATTTCCAATATTATGATAAGCACCATCTGTTCACATATGCCGGCGAGCATGAACACTATACCGCCGGTGAGGAACGCGTGATCGTCGAACACGCCGGATTCCGGATCCTGCTTCAAGTTTGTTACGACCTTCGTTTTCCTGTTTTTTCCCGAAACAGGCTGGTGGACGGGAAGCCGGAATACGACCTGATCCTGTATGTCGCCAGCTGGCCGCAACAGCGTATGGATGCCTGGGACGGGCTTCTGAAGGCGCGTGCCATCGAAAACGTCTGTTTCGTAGCCGGCGTGAACCGGGTGGGGAAAGATCCTGGAAACCTTTATTCCGGGCATACCAGTTTGTATGGTCCTCGGGGGGAATTGCTTTTAATTTGTAAGGAAAGTCGGATTGACATCATTGAATATGAAATAAAACATTCAGTTTTGGACAATTTCCGTCAAAATTTCCCTTCATTGGTGGATGCAGATTATAAATAATTTTCTTAACTTTTTCTTGTTTTTTAAAAAGTAGTTTCGTAGATTTGTCTCCGGTTAGTTAAAGAAACCGAGATGAACAACGAACTCGTCCTTGTCCTTGTCCTTATTATCCTCGTCCTTGTTTAGACGCGGACTGGAAAGGCATAAGGCGAGCCGATGAACCTCAACCCCTTCCCGGTCCTGCACAGGGAAGGGGCTTTTTTATAGTTAGTTAGTAGTGTTATGAAGCATCCCTTCAGGAGCAGCGTCACGTTTGTCGGACGCAGGATGGCCGGAGCCCGTGCCTTGTGGCGTGCGGCCGGAATGAAACCGGAACAGGTCGGAAAGCCTGTGATCGCCGTCGTGAATTCCTTCACGCAATTCGTTCCGGGCCACACCCACTTGCACGACGCCGGTCAACTGGTCAAGGACGAAATTGAAAGGCTGGGCTGTTATGCCGCCGAATTCGACACCATCGCCGTGGACGACGGCATCGCCATGGGACATGACGGGATGCTGTATTCCCTCCCTTCCCGCGAGGTCATCGCCGACAGCGTAGAATATATGGTCAACGCACATAAGGCCGATGCGATGGTGTGCATCAGCAACTGCGACAAGATCACGCCCGGGATGCTGATGGCCGCGATGCGGCTGAACATCCCCGCGGTGTTCGTGTCCGGCGGCCCGATGGAAGCGGGCGTGGCGGGGGACCGGAAACTGGACCTCATCGATGCGATGGTCCAGTCGGCCGACAACTCCCTTTCCGATGAGGAAGTCGCGGGCGTGGAAGCGAGTGCCTGTCCCGGATGCGGCTGCTGCTCCGGCATGTTTACGGCGAATTCGATGAACTGCCTGACCGAAGCCATCGGCCTGGCCCTGCCTGGCAACGGAACCGTGGTGGCAACGCACAGGAACCGGACGGAACTGTTCCGGAAGGCGGCAAGGCTCATCGTAGGGAATTCCTGGAAATACTACCGGGACGGGGACGAAAGCGTCCTGCCCCGCAGCATCGCCACCCGAGGAGCGTTCCTGAACGCCATGGCACTGGATATCGCCATGGGCGGTTCCACCAATACCGTCCTGCACCTGCTGGCCGTCGCCCAGGAGGCCGGCGTGTATTTCTCGATGGCCGACATCGACCGTCTTTCCCGTCAGGTGCCCTGCATCTGCAAGGTGGCTCCCAATACGGCCCGCTACCATGTGGAAGACGTGAACCGGGCCGGCGGCGTCGTTTCGATCATGAGGGAACTGGCCTTTACCGGCCTCGTCGACACCACCCTTTACCGGGTGGACGGGATGACCCTTGGAGAAGAAATCGAACGCTATGCCATCCTTTCGGAGCACGTGACTGAAGAGGCCCTGGAACTGTACCACAGCGCCCCTGCAGGCCGCTTCAGCACGGAAATGGGCTCCCAGGAGACCTGCTATGGGGAACTGGATACGGACCGGGAGAACGGATGCATCCGTTCCGTTGCCCACGCTTATACGAAGGACGGCGGACTGGCCGTTCTCCGCGGCAACATCGCAGTGGACGGTTGCGTCGTGAAAACCGCCGGCGTGGATGCTTCTATCTGGAAGTTCACCGGTCCGGCGAAAGTCTTCGATTCGCAGGAAGCCGCCTGTGACGGCATCCTGGGAGGCAAGGTGAAAAGCGGAGACGTCGTGGTAATTACGTATGAAGGCCCTGCCGGAGGCCCGGGCATGCAGGAGATGCTGTATCCCACCTCCTATCTGAAATCCGTCCACCTGGGCAAGGAATGCGCCCTCCTGACTGACGGCCGCTTCAGCGGCGGCACGTCCGGCCTTTCCATCGGGCACATCTCTCCGGAAGCGGCTGCCGGCGGGGACATCGCCCTGGTCCGGGACGGGGATATCATTGAAATCGACATTCCCGCCCGTTCCATCCGTGTCGTTCTGTCGGAGGAGGAGCTGGGCGAGCGACGGAAGGAAGAACTTGCCCGGGGAAAGAAGGCGTTCACACCGCCTTTCCGTCAGAGGTCGGTTTCCAAAAGCCTGCAGGCGTATGCAAAGATGGTGAGTTCCGCTGACAAGGGAGCGGTGAGAGTGATTGAATAACCTAAAACAGAAATGATTACAGGATCGGAAGCACTATGGCGTTCCCTCATCGAGGAGGGAGTGGATACCGTCTTCGGGTATCCGGGCGGGCAGATCAT
>JAEEGL011182923.1_pt1 | contig 27205 bp, 29 predicted proteins | sample 9134231 | NCBI WGS metagenome assembly JAEEGL01 (sample SAMN16246548, study PRJNA631951) | gut metagenome | biome: gut microbiome; feature: rumen; material: fiber-attached | host: Bos | place: Iran: Karaj | collected 2018-10 | reverse complement strand
TATGGATATCAGACGCTCTTGCGCCCACATACACATGCTTGCTGTTCTTAGCATACTGTTCTTTCTTCTTAAGAGCATCGATTAATTCTTTCACCAACTTTCTATCTTCTTCTTTTAGCCAATTAGTATTTGAACAATTCAAATACAGTGGTTCTCCGGCAGTAACCTCACATATATCTCCCGATTCGTTAGTATAAGTAAACAGTTTGTCTGGCCCATATCCTATTACGCTTGCTTCTAATGCTGCCGAGTTGCTTCTCTTTAATCCATTGTCTGACATTATCTTATCTAGGGTAGTGCTAAAAACCGCCATATTCGTTTTATTCGCGATGTACGGATTTTTAAGATAATCAGAACTACTAAAGGTAACCTGATATGTTCTGTAAAGATCAGTCACATAACCATCTTCAAACTCATAAAACACCGGGCTATTATCGAAACCCGTTTCAACTTCGTATACTTGCCTATGCATCTTAGTGTCATATGTTTCCCCGAGATACGCCATTAATTCATCTCGAAGTTTTTTCGTAATATCACGGATTTTATTATCGGACTTTTCCTCCACCACCGATTCTGCTTTTTGGTCATCGGCAACTGTTTCGCACTTTGGCTTTTCGCCCTGATTAATGGCTCCGTAAACTAAGAAGCCGCCCAAAACCAGCGACGTTAAGGCCAAAATCATACACAAAATCCATGGCGCTTTACTTGCTCTCGGTCTCGAAAATGGCACTTCATTTGCCGGTCTTGCTTCCGGCCTCTGCTCAAATTCACCCTTTGTTCGTTCCATTATTTATCCCTCTTATGCTTATATCAATTATATAACAAAAAATCCCCTGATTTACAGGGGATTTTCAGGATTCAATCGTTATTTTACGTTCTTGATGTATTCGACGAGATTCTCGAGTTTCACTTTCTCTTCCGAATCACGCAAGCGCACACTCACTTCGCCCGCTTCTGCGTCCTTCGGACCGACGATAATTACGCACGGAATCTTCATCTTAGTTGCCTCGCGAATCTTCTTGCCAAGACTCTCATTGCGATCATCTACCGAAATGCGAAGTCCATTATGCTCAATTGGCTCTTCTAGTTCCACGCCTTCAAGCATCTTGCGAATCTTAAAGACATAATCATTCACGGTGTCATTAATCGTAAGGATGCGAATCTGCTCTGGCGCGCACCAGAATGGGAACCAACCGGCCGTATGTTCAATAAACACACTCATGAAGCGCTCGATCGAACCGATTAAAGCACAGTGAATCATAATTGGCGTCTTCTTCGAACCATCAGCATCAACATATTCGAGGCCAAAACGCGTTGGCATTGCGTAGTCTAACTGCACCGTAGCAAGCTGCCATTCACGACCAAGGGCATCCACTGCCATAAAGTCCATCTTTGGACCGTACATTGCGGCTTCGCCGATACCAATGAAGTAATCCATGTTAAATTTCTCGGCCATCTCCTTGATAGAATTCTGAGCTTTCTCCCACATTTCCGGCGTGCCAATGTAACCATCGCCATCATCACGGAACGACAAGCGGAGTTTGAGTTTCATATCCACGCGGGCATAAAGATCCTTTGCGGATTCAATCAATTCACCAAAGATATCACCCACCTGCTCTTCCGTACAGAACACGTGTGAATCATCCTGTGTAATGGCGCGCACGCGGCTCAAGCCACCGAGCTCCCCTTTGCGCTCATCGCGATAAACCATCGTAGTTTCGAGGAACTTCACTGGCAATTCCTTATAAGAGCGTGGCACACTTGCAAAAATCTGGCTGTGATGTGGGCAGTTCACTGGCTTGAGGGCTAGCTCATCGCCAGATTCCGAGCTCACAAAACGTAGCATTTCTGGGAATTTCTCAAAGTGACCAGAAGTCTTATAGAGATCGATGCTAGCTATATGCGGGATGCAAACCTTCTGATAGCCACAGCGTTCGCGGTAACTGTTTGCAAATGCTGCGAGTTTATCGCGGAGAATCGTGCCACGTGGCGTAAAGAGTGGCAAACCTGCACCGACCAAATCGGAGAAACAGAACAGACCGAGCTCTTTACCAAGTTTGCGATGATCGCGCTTCTTGGCTTCTTCCTGCTGCGCAATGTACGCATCGAGTTCTTCTTGCGTTTCAAATGCCAAACCATAAATACGAGTGAGCATTTCGCGCTTCTCGTCACCACGCCAGTAAGCACCAGCTACCTTATCGAGCTTAAATACACCAACTTCGCCTGTATTTCCTACATGCGGACCACGACACAAATCTTCAAAGTCACCCAAAGTATAGAACGAAATCGTCTCGCCCTCTGGCAAATCATTGATTAATTCTTCTTTGAACTTCTGACCATTGTCTTTTGCCCACTTCAACGCTTCGGCGCGGCTCTTTTCACTGCGTACAATCGGTAATTTCTGCGCAATAATTTTGCGCATTTCTTTTTCAATTTTCTTGAAATCGTCTTCCGAAACCTTCACGCCACCAAAGTCTATATCATAATAAAAGCCATTATCAATAGCAGGACCAATACCAAATTGTACTGTTGTTGTGCCAGCATACAAATTCTTAATCGCTGCGGCCATAATATGGCTAAGCGAATGACGCATTTTTTCAACATTTTGTATATCTGACATCGCTGCCCTTTCTATTTATTTAATTATCTTGTTATTATACCACATCTTGCCCTTAAATTGACATTTTCGCTATTTTGTGCTATAATAAGAATAGTTGGGCGCTTCTGGTGCCCAAACTTTGTTCCTTGAAAAGGAGGCTGATGTAGTTTGATCTACAGAGACAAACAAGCCGTCGCAGACGCTTCACGCTACCTTACCCAGACCGCCATGACACTGAATCCCGTTGCCATTTGCAACCCGAAAAACCTCGATGATATCGCGGACGAATGGAAGAAGTGTGCCGTCACTGGCCATTTCTTCAGCCCTCGTTTCCAGTACGATCATATCGAACTTGAACGCGCCGCCATCATCGGAAACCGCGTCTACGCTTACTGGAACAAGGTTCGCTACAATTGCACTCCCCAGAACGACATCGACCGCGCAATTCTCACAATTCTCGAGCACCGCGTTCAGCATGCCCTTCTGGCATCCGAGATTGCTTCCGGTATCTGCCGCGAGCGAGATGACGACACTCAAGCCGCCATCATCGGTATTTACGGACAACCCAGCAACAGTTTCATCATGCGTTGCTATGACTCCCTCGACCACTTTGCGGCTTATCGTGAGTTCACTAAACCTCGTTTTGACGAGAAAACCATGGCCGAACTCGCCAGCAGGCGCTACAAGGCCAGCGAAATCCGCAGTATCTTCACCAAGGTGTTGGACTACTATGGTTTCCGGCCAGAATGGGAATGTGTTCTTGATCCAAAAGTCAAAACCATCGACGCTCGCGACAAAACCGAAGATGGCCAGTCGCGTCTCGTTGTTCCGACCAGACGCGTCTCAGACGGCATCAAAATGGCCACACTCATCGGACACGAAATCGAAAGTCATATTCGTAGTTCCGAGAACTCACGCCACCTGATGTGCCAGTTACTCAGCAAATCGCCGCTCGAACCGCTTGCAAATCTGCTGGCTAAGTCCGACGACGAATGTTTCTACGAAGGCGTCGCCAAAATGTCCGACGTGGCATTAATGGGCGACAACGAATTGCCACATCCGTTCTACACCATCGCCATCAATCTTGCTCTGCATGAACACAAACCCTTCGGTGAAGTCGCCAGTATCATCTATGCGCTGAATCGCACTGCTTCAACTACGAACGAAGCAGCTGCTAAAACCACATGGAATATCACTCGCCGCGTCTTCCGTGGCGCCACCAACACCACCGCTGGATTTGCCTTCACTAAAGACTACAGCTACCTGTATGGCTACGAAATCGCCAAGGAAGCTCCTGCCTCTTATTACGATTACTCCACCATGACTCTTGATGAGCTCCATCTTCTGGAAACCGCTGGCGTCGATCTTTCGACTCCGCACTTCCCTAAGAAAGACGCCGTCGTAGACATTCTCGGAGTATAATCCACAGCCGCCCAGTCTCTGGGCGGTTTTCTTTTCCACTAAAATGTGCTATCATAAACCCATCCGATTTATGGGTCGCTAGCTCAGTTGGCTAGAGCGCCTCGTTTACACCGAGGAGGTCGGGGGTTCGAGCCCCTCGCGACCCACCAGAACAAGAAAAAATGCCCAACGGGTATTTTTTGTTACCATGAAACACTTATGCTAAGATGTAATACATGAGAGAGGTAACAGGCTACTATTGCGTAGCGCAGGTGCAGTTATGGTAAAAAAGAAAACCGCACAGCGCATTTTGTTTGTCGACCTTTTACGTTTTATTGCGTGCATGTTTATTGTTTATTATCATGCGCACTCAATCATATTTAACGATACTTCGCGAGATTATTATTTCTCCGGTTCGTCACTATTCGTTGAATTGTTCTTAATGCTAACCGGCTATTTCACTTTTAAGCACTTCTTAAAAACCAGAGTCAGATCATCTTTCGCAACTAAGTTTAAAAACTCTCTGTCTTATACGGCAAATAAGTTCAAAGCTTATATTCCATACATTCTACTCAGCGTCTTAGTCTTCTATATTTTATTAGTCGTTTCTTATAAACCAACTACGGCTGCCGCCTTTTTCGAAATCACCGACACCTTCTTCTCTGACCTATTTCTCCTTGGCGCCGTAAGAGCTGGTCATTATTCAGTCATCTGGTACTTATCCGCCGTAATGCTAGTATTCCCGCTTTTCTGTACTCTCTGCCAGATGAAAAACAAAACCCTATTGTTCTATATCATGTCCACGTTCTGCGTTTTATATTACCTATTGCTAAACGGGGACATCAGCAACAACCCACTTACTCTACTCAGAGCTTTCGCCGGATTAAGCCTCGGCGCATTATTGTATCCATTATCCGAAATGATTAAAAAGCAAGATTTCAAAAAGTGGTTCATCTTTTTCTTATCCGCAATGGAAACTATATGCTTCATTGTCGCCTTATCGCTAATGGCTCCTCAGGATCATCTCCTATACGAAATGGGACATGTTCATAGTTTTAATGTCGTGCTATTTATGTTCGCATATTTGGCATTATTGTTTTCTGGCAAAACCTGGCAATCGAAGATTAACTTCAAATTCTTCTCTTATTTAGGAGTTATATCTCTTCCAATTTATATTTTCCATCCGGTCATCAACTACGTAGTTCTCTGTTATTTCCATGAAATTCCTGCCGCCGCAAAAGCCGCAATCATCTTTGTTGGCTCAATCGCCCTAGCTATAATACTTGAACGCCTCAGCGCCTTAATAGGAAAAAGCAAAATTGACATCAGAAGCTATATTTTAAATAGCTAAAGGCAAATACTTATCTATGATATAATGTATCTATCTCTTCGGAGAGCCCTTTTAGTACTTAAGCGACCGACCTTTATAATAGGAGTGATGCGATGCAAAAAGAACGACTAGGTATATCCTAGAGATCTCTATCTTAATATTCCCTTGTTTTGACCGACCAAACAGAACTAAATAACTAACGGTTCACCGAATAATTACACATCACACTAATTGGAGCATGTCGCAACAAATGCTCGGCCACCTCTTATGAGGTGGCCTTTTTTCTCCTCTATTAACCTTTAGCTCTATTGACAAAATAAACAAAATTTGATATAATATATATATTACGCCCGTATCGGAGCTCTATCTGATAAGTATCATTAAAAGGAGAGTGTTAAAAATATGGACTCTACTAGTGTCATTGTACAGCTCAATTCGCTCTATAAGCATTTCTTTACTTCCGAGCGGCCCGCACAGTGGTATCATCCTCAGGGAAACTCCCTTACCAACATTCTGATCCAGAACATGCATAATCGTCACTTTCGGGGTACTCTTATTAATAAAAACGAAGTTGACCCCGAATGGTACATTTTCCTCTATTGGGTCTACATCGAAGACGAAGCTCGCATTAACGACGCCTTGCATGGACATCTGTGGATCTCTGATCCGCAATCCTTCGGTATATGTAAACCACTGAACCCGAAAGGAAGCCTGGCCAAAGTCATAAACATGCTGCCCATCGTACATATTGAGCGCGCCAAGGAAAAGAACTTCGCCGAGCTCATCAAGGGCGTAGGAATCAAGTTCGGCACAAAGCCCAATGTTATGGCTATCGGTTACGAAAACCTACCCTTCCGGAATTACGGCCTTCGCGGAGCAAACATCACTATGCTCTACGACCCGATGCAGATCAAAATGCTACCCGAACGACAGCTGTTCCCTGATCCCGACCAGGATATCGCCTATCAGACTGCTGAACGCAGTCATGCTAAATATGCCTGCAAGGGCTCGCATCGCGAGTTGTTCAGAACCCAACATGTATACATTGTCGACCAGCATAACATGAACGTCGACACTACTTTCATGGTATGGGAAATGATCAATGCAGCAAGAAACCTGGTCGATCACGGCTACTTCGTCTACGACATTCCGCTCTATAGTTTCCGGATGATTGATAAAATCCGGCCAATTATGCGGCCGATTCTGTCCGAGGATTACCGGGACAACCATCTGCTCACCCTTTACGGCAAAGCAGATACCACCGTCGTCGACACCATCAATCTCGTTGGAGAAGCCAACACCTACCTCGCCGACCACGGCGAAAAGCGTTACTATTTGATCGACAACATCGAACTCGTCTGTAACGACGCTTTCAAACAGCCCGTCGCTATCCGCGTTCGTCTGGAAATCCGGTCATGCTAACTCTCCCTAATCAGCAAAGCCTAGGATTCGTCCTGGGCTTTTCTTTACTATCATGAAAAAATATGTTATAATATACAAACCGTGTGTCAGGGGGGATTTTTTATGACAAGTTCTTTTAAAGGAGAGTGAAATAATGGATATCCAGAAAGCTATTTTTCTAGTCAACGATGCTATGTCGGAAATTTATCATCGTCCCAGCGAAATCTACTGCTCAGACAAAGCCGCTTTTCGCGACCAGATTGTCGACAATCTCAAAGATCCCGCGTTTCGCAACATTGTGATTGATTCCGACCGCGAAATCGCCGACCAGGATTGGCTGACTTTTCTCTGGTTCGTCAAAACCGGCAACGCCGTCCGCATCAACGATGCTCTGCATGGTTTTCTCTGGCCAGCTGGCGGGAACGAAGAAACGTTCGGCAAAGCACTCGATGAGCAAAGCCGCTTCCGTCAGATGGTCATAAAAGACCCCATCGTGCAGGCCGAATACGCCAAATGCGAGGATTATATCAAACATATTCGCTGGGTTTATCACAAAACCCAAAACCTGCCACGCATCGTTATCATCGGCCGCGGCAATGTTCCTGAACGGCTGCATGGACTCCGGCAGGCCCACATTACCGTACTCGGATCAGCCAACAAACTTCCACCAGATAAGGCAATGTTCCCCGATTTTGGTCAGCGCAGACGCTTCAAAGTCATTGATCCTTACGACTTCACGGATGTTATGAATTCAAAAGACTACAAGATGTTCTGCACCCAAAACGTCGTCATCATCGATGACTACCACATTGCCTTGAATGAAGGTTTGCTGAAGGAAAAAATCTTGGAGGCCAGTTATTACCTCACGGAACATGGCCGCATCCTCTTTGATTTGCCTATGTATGATCACGCCGAATATCGCTTGCAATCCCCGATCTGGCGCGCCGTAAAACACTTTACACCGTCGCCGGCCCCCGAAGACAATCAGCTTCTTTCCATGGACGACGCTAACGACATCGACGATTATGTCCACGACGTCGTCAAATGGATTAATGAATCCGAATACATGGAAAGAAACGGCTGGATGTTCAAAATCGAGGAACTGAAGTTTACCGATACCGGTCTGAGAAATTCTATCGCCGCCCGTGTTTACCTCAAAAAATGCTTTACCACCTGACACACTCTCCCATCAAAAAACCTAGGGTTCATCCCTAGGCTTTTTATATGTTTTTGTACATCTTCACGTACGCTTCGAAATTCTCGCGGTCATATTTCCACGCGCGGCTCATGCGCACATATAGTGCAATCGTCGCCAGCGCGCGCTTCTCTTCCATATCGCGATCAAAGAAACTAAAGATAAAATCTTCGCCCACCTTCGTAAATATTTCCGTATCAGACAGCACTGCAAAATAAAAATCATACAGAAAATCACCTACTGCCGGCATTGGATCAATTACGTAAATCTTCCCTTCATTCACTAGGAAGTTATGCGTACCAAAATCACCGTGCAGCAAATATTTTTCCGGCTTCGTATCGCCCACCTTGTCTAGCGCTTCCTGCACTTTCGCAATCGGCACCGAAGGAATATAGCCACGCGCATAGTCAATTTCGTCCGTCAAAAACTCACGCCAAGTTGGATAATCGTGACGCAAAAAGCCATAACCAGCCCAAGGATATTTGCGGTAGTTACTCACCATATCTGCAATCTGCTGGATTGCATCGTGCGGCTCAATTTCGTGCCCCACGTACTTTTCGCCCGGCAAAAACTCGAAGCAAATATAACCAATTTCCGTATTTGTACAAATTACTCGCTGAAACGCCCCACATGGATTCGTCTGCAAAAATTCTTCCTGCGTCTCGATTGTTTCGTTATTCGTAATCTTAATCAGATATTTTTCGTCCAAGCTAAACACTACGGCGCCAGTCCAACCGTCCATATAAAATTTCACATCCGCCTTGTGCAGGTTTTCGTGTAGTCTTTTCGATAAATCGTTGACAACTTGTGAAACTTTTTCGTCTTGCATATCGATACCAATTATACCAAGAACAGATAGGTATAGTACGCGGCAAATATCGCCACCATTAGCATACCTTCTAGGCGCTCCAACCTATGGCTACTCCGTCCAAACCAGTAATACACCAGTGCCGCGAGCAGCACTACCAACATGTCGATAATATTAAATGCGCTCGACGTAAATCCGCCAAAAATCAAAATCGGTAAACCTAACACTATGCAAATATTAAAGATGTTCGTGCCAATAATATTCCCTACCGCGAGATCAAATTCGCCCTTCTTTGAAGCCGCCACAGTCATTGTTAACTCCGGTAGCGACGTACCTACCACAATTGCCGTCATTGTTATAATCTTCTGGCTAATCCCCATCTCACCCGCTATCAAAACCGCGTTATCTACCACAATGTCACTTGCGATAATAATCACCACAATCGTCACGGCAATTAATAACAATGACTTCCATAGCGGATATTTTGCCTTCTCGCGGCGCATTTTCTTCTTCGTCTTTTTCTTGTTCTGGTGCACGATTATAAAAATGTAAATCATGAAGATGCCAAATGCCGTTAACAGCATTGCCGCATCTATTCGCGATAAACCATTTTCTGGACGACCACGGAAAACTTTATCATCTAAGAGTAAGAAGAATAGTCCCGTCACGCCGACTAGTAATGGCAACTCTTTTTTTACGGTATGCTCTTTAACTTTAATCGGCTTCACTAATGACGCTACGCCCACCACCAATAAGATGTTTACTACGCATGAACCTATCACATTCGCGAGCGTCACGTCATAATTACCTGTCGATATTGATTTAAACGAAATCGCGAGCTCTGGCGCGCAAGTTCCGAATGCTGCTACCGTCAGCGCGACCAACATCTTCGGCATCCTCAGCTTAGTCGCTAACGAAGAAGATGCGTCCACAAAAATATCGGACGCTTTTACAAGTATCGCTAAACCTACGACTAGCAAAATAATATAGCCGATAATCATTCATCTTTATCATACCATAAGCGCAATCAAAAATCGCCCCCTCTCCGCCCCTAAATAGTGATATAATTACTAACAGATTGGGGTGTTAGCTCAGTTGGTAGAGCGATTGGTTCGCAATCAATAGGTCAGGAGTTCGAATCTCCTACACTCCACCATCTCAAGAAAAAGTGGCCATCTGGCCAATTTTTGTTGAGCTAGTGTAGGAGATGAGAACTCGTAGAGTTCGGTCGCATATAAAAAATGGCCTTGCGGCCACTTTTTGATTTAAGCTGCTTTTGCCTCCGACGAAGCTACCGCTTTCGCCGATGGATCCAATACGAAATCTGGGTGCTTCTTCTGATACTCCGCAATATCTCGCTCGCGCATTGCAATCTCCTCTTTCCACTTCGCAATCTGCTGCCTGCGGGACGCATAAGAGGCCTCATCTCTACCACCGCTCTTAATATCTTCAGCCATAAATTTCTCTTGGTCGCCAATCCACTTCTGACGCATCTTAATGTCTTTTCTCTTCAAATCACGCACGTGTAAATCGGCATTTAAGCGATCCATCTTCGCATCAACTGAGCGGAATTTTTCAACCAATTTCATATCGCTCTCAGAAAGAGTCTTTGGCTTCATCTCCGCATAGAGCTCTAATCGCTTTTCATCACGGCTAATCGAATTTTCCATTGTCTCAATCGCAGTTTTAAGCACAGCTCTCTGCTCGCGCCCCTGCTTTGTCCACATTGAAATCGATTTTAGCTTCTCGCGCTTCTCTTTCAATAAAGCCTTATCTCGTTTTATGCCATCTTCTACGCGCACATATCTCAATTGGCTTTGAACATCGCCGTTGCATTGCCTTAGCGCTTTTTCAATTCTGTCCCATGCATTTGACTGTTCAGGAAAACTATCAATGCCAGCAATGGAAGCATCAACCACGTCAAGTTTTTTATCTACCGACAAAGCATTAAAATCTTCATACGAAACGACAGGCGCTGCTTCTGCTGTCTGTGCTGGCTCTTCTTGCTGTTCAGCCGGCTCTTCGGCTACAACTTCCTCAGCTGATTCCACAGCGCCGCCATTAGCGGCGTCGGCTGCTTCTGCCTCTTTCACCTTATCGGCAAATTCCAATGCGTTAAAAACCGTGTCTACTGCATCTGGATTTTTGCGCAAATATTTCGTGAGATCCGACCAGCGTACCGGCAAACCATCTTCGTCAACCTTCGTACGCAATTCGGCGTTCCATGTACCACCTTTAGAATGCGCAAGACCGCCACGTAACTGAATATACCTTGATGCTAAATCGCCCAACTTTTCACGATGGTTTTTATAGTACTCGGCATCTTCTACTGGAGTTTCTGCGGCCTCTTCTGGACCATTCATTAGAGACTCCCAGCCAGTACTCCCTGATTGTGCCTCCGTTGAACTTTTTTCAGCATTAGTCATAAACAATCTCACTTATGTTTATTCCATTATAACATCAGATTCACCGAATTACTCTATAATCTTCACGAGTAGCGTATCGCGCATGGTTTTATTTTGTGCATCGCACGTCGATAATAAAATATACCGCCCTTCGCTTATCTCACGCTTATACTTGGCATCTCTTGCTATTTCCGTAATCGCAGCATCTTCAAGGCCATAAATCTTTTTATTCTCCGCGTCTATCAACCCGAACGCCACAATCCTAAGCTCCATCTTTTTTCCATCCAAAAATAGTTCTCCGCTTTCATGCTCATCAAAGAAATTCTCGTCTTTAAATTTAATAATATCCGTAAACATTCCCCCATAGCTCATCCTGTGTCCATAAATAATCAAAAAATCATCACTTCAATCATTTCTGTAATCTAGAAAAATGCTCCCTGCTGTTGCAAATTCTCGCCAACAATTCCGCGATAAATAATACTCATTATTAACGCTCTGCAGCACTGGGTAATCTATGTCCGTGCCATCAATCCGAATCCACCCAACGATATCCTCATTTATCGTTTTTAGACCCCGAATATCCACCATTTCGTCCACTTTTGCATATTCCAATATCTCGTCGCTCAAGTACGCACTTCGCGTCACTTTTAAGCCATCATAAATGATATATATCCCCACTAATGAGAACACCAGAGCACACATCCATACAATCATATTTAAGATAAAATCCATCATTTTAATCATCAAACCCCCTCACCCTCAGCTGCAGAAATGGCGCATCACTAAACCTAAAAGCAAGAACCAGATCTCCGTCTTTATATAATGGCGCCTCAGCGTCTCCTTCAATTCGTCGAATCTGCACCAAAACCATCATTCCGGCCGCTAAAACAGCTAGAGTAGCCACTTTCCTAAGGAGGCACGCCCATTCGTGCCTCCTACCATTCTTAATTTTCATTTAACGCTTGTTGGACGAATTCTTTTTTACTTTATGCACAATTACCGCACCAGTAAACATTGCAACAATCAGAATCGCGGCTGGAATTATTGCGAGTGTAACTCCAGTCAAAACTGCCGATTCTTTATGGTTCACGAAGTTTGTCTGGTTCGATTCCGGCAAGACATCGTTATCTAATAACACTGCCGACGTTTTGATAGCTGAACTCTTTCCTTCAGATTCATCAACAGTCGTCGTATAGTCTTCCGCATCTGCTTCCACGATAGCGTAAGTTACGCCAATCGGAATTTCATTAAGCCCATCCGCACCAGCACCAATCGTAATCGTCTGTCCGTGTCTTAAATACACATCCACAGCATCATCGCCGACCACGAAAGTAGATACTGTAGCTACGGTTTCACCGTTATACGACACGCTGTCATCCTGGCCGCTAATCGTGTACGTATCGCCAGTTCTACCGTTAATTCTTACCTGGAATTTGAAGTATTCTTCTGTATCCGCCAAGTTACCCGTTACGTTCTTCGAGAGCGACAACTGTGTACGCACAGCCTCACTCGTAAACAGTAGGCTCGTCTTTTCGCCTTGATCATGGTTTCGCGCCTGCATCGACAAAGTCGCCACTAAATTCCCCGTTGGCACGCCTGCCGCTAGCTCATTCCGTACACTCACGTAAATATAGTATTCATGCTCAGTATCTACTGGATAGTTATCCGCATCGGATGATGATATCTCACGCAAGATAAATTTATAATCGCCTAGCTCACTAAACTCAACGTTTGCCATCGTAATCGACATCGAGCCGGTCACTTTATGTGTTTCATCACTTGGCGTATTGCCAATATGTAGAACTAGTGGACCAGATGGCAGATTGTTCACTAGCGCCGGATTATTCTCATCTTCTACCAGCTCATAACCAAAACTTGCTTGTACGTAGTTCTTTACGCCCGTCACATCGCGTAATACAATCAGCACCTTCGGACTGTCTGGGTTATCAAATATCGTCGTACTGTTTTTGTCGACCGTCGTCGCATTCACGAACACTGGCATAGCTATCGCGATAATCGCGGCCAACAAAAAACCACCCCATATTTTGCTCCTCATTCTCCTCCTTTTAGTTTTTACTTTTTGCGCAACATTTTCATCATGTTTTCATGTAACCTCCTTTTTGTACTACGCTAGTTTACACAAAAAGAATCCCCCTTTAAAAGCATGAGTTCAATGTTTTTGTTATTTTTTGACGGACTTCTTCGTGACGTCAAATTTTTCCATATAACGACCAATCATCAAGCGCGTTTGCGAATAAAACGCGCAGAACGAAGAATACACAATTGCAATCACTGGCGAAATAATCCACTGTAAGACCATGATAATCTTCTTCGTCTTCTTATAGCGTGCTGGACGTGGCGGTAGCATCTTCAAAGACAGCAAAATCGATATGAACATCATCGTTGCTGCTACCATCTGAATTCGGCTCACTACTAGTGGTAAGTTATGCGATAGCAAATCGCGCGATTCAATATTGAATAACAACGGCACCCAACCGCCAAATGCCACAATTGGCGCAATTGCCGCTAGCGTCACATGGCCATCAAGCAGACGCACAAACTTCGCAAATAACGTCAAGAATGGTACAGTGCGCTTTTTCGAGAATAAATACGTACCCACATATGCCACATCCGATGCGCCATAATCCCAACGACGTAGCTGAATCCACTGCGCTTTCAAAGTCTTGAATAATGAGTCTGCCAGCACCGCGTCCTGATAAATCGGCGCCCGAATTGGCAACACGTCATAATCACCATCAAAATAGAACAACGATCGCCAGTATTGATGACCATCTTCCACAATCGTGCGCACGCTCCAGAAGTCCATCTCCACCAGCGCATCAAGCGGCTGCGAATGTGACGCAAAGTTGCGCAAAGTATGCGGACGCGTCGTACAAACCAGGTTCCAGAATGAGTTCGTCGAGGCCACCACGCGCGTTACTGCTGGTGCGTCCCAAATATTATTCGTAAATATCGAAACCGGCTGATAGCTCAAGCGTTTACGATCTTCATGCACGATATACTCATACGCTACCAAATCGAAATAGCATGGGCTCGGCTTATTATCGCAGTCTAGCGTCGTCACAATCACATCACTATAACGCAAGCCCTTCTCTTTTACGTATTTCTTAAGTTCTCGACCGGCATGCGTAATGTTCCCGCCTTTGCCAATCACCTCGCCCTCAATATTTGCTGGATGCTTCGAAAGGATGAAACCGCCAAATTTCTTACCATAATTCTTCTGCAACACTTTCGCGACCTTCTCTGCGCTCTCACCACCACGTTCCTCATAGGCAATCACTACAATCATGTGCTTCTTGTCAAAAGTCGTCTTCAGAAGACAATCCATCGTTGGCGCAAGCACATCTAGCGTTTCGTCATACATTGCCACAATCACCGCATGATAAATCTGGCTCGGCTTCGGGAAATACCCCTCTTCCGCCGCCGCCATCATGCAGAGATTCTGCAAATGCTCATCATATAAATATTCATCTTTATGTACGCCCGCTAACCTATCGTAACTACTATCTGGATGTTCCAAATCCGCTAAGCGTTTCTTCCAATCCAACGCCATGCAGCGCTTCACGGTCTTATACCCCTGAATCGTACGGCATGCCACACCAACTGCTTTTACGAGCGACATAATCACAATCAGAAGCAGATAAATAGCACCTAAAACCGACGAAATCGAAGACAGAACAACGAGCAGAATAATCATGCCGTAACTTAAAAGGCCCGGCAGAATCTCGAAGAACCGATAGAGCGGCGTTCGTTTTCCAGTCGGTATTTCAACCACCTTAGACATTTATCTTCTCCGCTAGATACTTTCCCGAATTAGGCTAAGCAAAAATCTGATCGCAATTATCGTGATCATTACGCTCACCCCAAGAAACAATCTTGCAATATCCCCACCGCGCTTACCAAACAACTTCGCACTGAGCAAAATATGCCCAATACCGAGCACAATTGCTATCACAGCAAACGAAGCTAAGTACCACCAATCACTCTGCGCATAACCATTGCTAATATCGGAATAACGCGCATATACCTTTGGCCTATTCGGATTAAGGTTAATAATCGACAACAAAAAGAGCCATACGCTAACCGCAAACTGGGCGGTCATCCACCAAATCAATCTACGATCTTTTTTCCAGATCGACTTAAAATCTTCCGCTAACTCTTTCATAGCTTTCCCATATTTTAGCATAATCTCGAAAACTCTGCATTTTCAACGTATTTTTAACTTAGCCGCTTATACTCGAGATAAATAACGAAAGGAGCCTATGGTAAACGAAGACAAGAGAGTTAGTGCCCCGCAAGCACAAATGTCGAGCGGCTGCCGTATAGCAGTCAACATTGTATCCCTCATCGTAGTAATCATCGCCAGTTTTGCTGCCGGCTTTGCTACATCTACTCTAGTCCAGCAAGGACAGAAAGACCGAGATGGTCGTCCAGACTTCAGTCAGATGCGTCAAATGAATGGTAACCAAAATCAAAATATGCCGTCATTCCCTGGCAATAATAATCAAAATAAAAGGCCAAATCGACCACAAGATAACGATCAATCAGATTCATAAAAAACACCACCCCGTTTAATACAATCCCCCTACCTACCTCTCCAGGGGGATTTTTCTTGTTTACAATTCCGAGCTTGGGGTTTAAAATAAAAATGAAAATCATTTTCAAATTATATATTATGACTAAATCGACTAAATATCACAGCATAAACCGCGACAAATTCGAAGAGATTATCAAGTCCTTCGATCGCCCTTTTACTGCCAAAGACATCCCTTTCATCAGCACGACCACCACCTATCGCCTACTTGATGAATATGAGAAAAATGGCATGCTCAAAAAGGAGCTCGGCGACGACGGAAGCGCCATCTACTACTACCTAGAACCATGCGAAGACAAGAATCACCTCTTGCTCGAATGCACGAAATGCCACTCCATCTACCATATCGATTGCGAACATCTCAGCCGCTTCGCTAAGCATCTCACTAAAAAGCATGGTTTTCAAATATCTAATTATCAACTAATTATTCAGGGCGTCTGCGACCTCTGTAAAAAGTATTCATAATGAAAAAAGTATCACAAATTGCGTTTATCCTAATTCTTGTCGGTGCCCTTGCCCTACTCGTATTCGCACCGAATCTGATCAAAAACACTGAAGAAAAACGTCCGAAAATCGTCACTACGACCTTTGTCGCATACGATCTAACACGTAGCATCATAAAAGATACATATCTTGACGTCGAAATGCTCCTCGCCCCAGGTAGCGATCTACATAGCTACGAGCCTTCCCCGCAAGATGTCATCAAAATCAAAGAAAGCGACATCTTTATCTACAATGGCGGCGAATCCGAAGAATGGTTAGCTAGCATCATCGACGAAATTGATACTAATAAAACCAAAATCATAAAAATGATGGACGCCGTAGAGCTCGTCGAAGAGTCCAATAACGGTATTCTGGAGTCGGAAGAGGAAGAATCCGAATACGACGAACATATATGGACTTCACCCAAAAATGTACAAAAAATTTGTTCAAAAATCACCTCTGTTATTCGCGAAAAATACCCTCAATATTCCGACATTTTCGAACAGAATCTCGCGACCGAATTAGAAGCCCTAAAACAGCTCGATCAAAGCTTTAAAGACCTTGCCGAAACCAAGACCGGCACCATAATTATGGCTGACCGCTTCCCGCTTCGCTACTTCGTCGACGCCTACGGTTTTGACTATATCGCCGCCTTCCCGGGCTGCTCCGAACAAACCGAAGCCAATGCGAAAACGATTTCCATTTTGATTGAAAAGGTCAAATCTACGAATGCTAAGTATGTTTTCCATATCGAGCTCTCCAATCAAAAAATCGCCCACACAATCCAGGACGCAACAGGGGTAGAAATCCTCGAATTCCACACTATGCATAACATTAGCCAGTCCGATTTTGAGGCTGGTAAGACCTATATCGACTTCATGAAGCAGAACTACCAAAACCTCAAGAAGGCTCTCCATGACATTACTAACAGCTAATAAACTTACCCTCAAATACGAGAGCCATTATGTCTTCAAAGACCTCTCCTTCTCGCTTAATGCCGGCGATTTTCTCTGTATTGTCGGCCCAAACGGCTGCGGCAAGTCCACTTTACTCAAATGCCTCGTCGGCCAAATCAAACTCACCTCTGGCAAAATCATATTTGGAAATGATTTCCATAAAGACCAAATTGGTTATATGCCGCAAAATCCCAAGTTCAACGATAGCTTCCCTGCCTCTGTTTATGAGATTGTGGCCTCTGGCTCACTCAACCGCATTAAGCTTTTCGAATCATATCCAAAGCAGCGTATCGATAACGCCCTTAAAGCCCTGAATATCCAGAATCTAAAGAAGGCCCGTTTCAGCAAACTTTCTGGTGGCCAACGTCAAAAAGTCCTCCTCGCCCGCGCTATTGTTGCTAGTGAAGAACTTCTTATCCTTGACGAGCCATCCAATAACCTCGACTATCATTCTAAGCAGGAATTCTATAAAACTCTCAAAGAGCTCAACAAGAAGCTCACCATCATCATGGTGACTCACGACCTCGACCATCATAACCTTGCCGGCAACAAGATTCTCTCCCTCGACCCAGATCATCCTTTCTTCGGCAGCACCGACGCATACGTCAGGAGGATTCATGCTCACTAGTTTCATCGAAATGCTATCTTATGACTTTATAGTCCGCGCCTTCTTTGCTGGCCTCATCATTTCCATCTGTGCCGCCCTTATTGGCAGCAGCCTCGTACTTCGTAATCGCTCTATGATTGGCGACGGCCTCTCCCATATGGCCTTTGGCGCCACCGCCATCGCTATTGTCCTTGGTATCGCACCGCTTGAATTTGCCATCCCAGCTGTCATCGTCGCCTCAATCCTCATCCTTCGCATCAGTCAAAGCTCTCGCATCAGCAGTGACGCTGCTATTGCTGTCCTTTCGGCCTCTGCGCTCGCCCTTGGCACCTTCCTCATCTCCGTCAAACCGGGCGTCAATATCGACCTCAATTCCTACCTCTTCGGCAGCATCCTTTCTATCACGACACACGATTTAATCTTCTGTATCATCCTTGGCGTCATCATCGTAGCCACTTTCCTACTCTTCCGTCGCCAAATCTTCGCAATCACTTTCGACGAGAACTTCGCCAGCGCCATTGGCATCAAGGTTAAATTCTATAACGTCATTCTCGCCATTCTTTGCTCGCTCACCATCGTCATCGGTATGAAAATGCTCGGCGCCCTCCTCGTTTCCAGCCTCATTATCTTCCCATGCCTGACTGCCATGAACCTCTCCAAAACCTTCCGCCAAAACACCATTATTGCCATCGTTGCTTCTATCGTCTGCTTCGTTTTTGGCCTCACCCTTTCCTACATGCTCGGCACACCAACTGGCGCCACCATCGTCCTCGTCAACCTCATCGCCCTACTCTTATCGTGGGTATATAATAAACTCAAATGAGCTCAGAAGTTCGCTATTACACGAGTTTTAATCAAGATTTTGAGGAAACGCGCAATCAAGACGCTAAAATCCCCCAGAACTATAAGTGGATCCACCACAATCTTTTTTATCGCTTCTTCGCCGTAATCCTCTACATTCTCGTGCTCATTATGGACTTCGTTTATATGAAAATCGTAGCTCATATTTCTGTCAAAAACCGTCGCCTGCTTAAAAATGCCCGTAAAAACGGCGGCTATTATCTCTTTTCTAATCACACCATCCTGTTTGGCGACGTCGTCAATCCATTCTGCGTAAATTTCCCAACCCATCCTTACATCATTTGCAGCTCATCCAACCTCGGCATTCCCGTCGCTGGCAAAATGCTTCCAATGGCCGGCGCAATTCCGGTCCCAGACAACCTCCACGACATGACTAAATTCAACCAGACCGTCGCTACGCGCTTAAAACAAGGCAAAACCATCGTTACTTATCCAGAAGGCCATCTTTGGCCGTATTACACCAAAATACGCCCATTTGCGCCCGCCGCGTTCCATTTACCAGTCAAATACCAAGCGCCAGTATATACCGCCACTACGACCTATCAGAAAAGTCGTTTTCATAAAAAACCTAAAATCACTATCTACATTGATGGCCCATTCGAAATCGACTCAAATCTCAGCAAAAAACAGGCCCAGGAAAAGCTTCATCAGGACGTTCAAAACACCATGTCCGAACGCGCCGAACTTAGCAACTACGAATATATTATTTACCGGAAGAAGTCTTAAGGCCTGGCCCATAGCCAGCGATATCGGAATAAGAAAACTTGTAATCTAGTTTTTTGTGGTAAGCCTTTTCATAGCACTCAACGCGCTCGTCATAATCCTGCTTGGCCATATCGATACTATTCTGACGATCGCTCTTCTTTGGATCAGGATAAATCGGATCGAGCACGTGCACGATGTATTTTAGCTCTTTAAATTGTGCATTATCGTCCTTTTCCGTATCGATCATTTCCACGAAAATCGGCACCACCGGCGCATTCGCCTGCGCAGCAAACAAATACGTACCGCGTTTGCATGGGCGTGGTTTACGATAGTTAAACCACAACTCCTCTTCTGGATAAATCTGCACAAATTCACCTGCGTCAATTAATTCTTTCACGCGTGGAATGAAAGTCTTCAAAATATAATTTGGGCGCTTCATAAGCGGCACCATATCAATGCGACGCATCAAATAGCCATTAAAACCGCCCATCGCGAGATTCGTTTCCTGGCTCACGATATATGGCACCTTATGATACTTTTTCTTCAGTAAATTACGCCCAAATAGACTGTCTAGTGGGTTGAAATGGTTGCACGTGATAATTGCACCTTTTTCGAGTGCATCGAGCTTCTCCATACCCACAAACGTTGTACGTTTGCGAATTAGTGCCCAGCCGAGATTAATAATTCCGACTGCCGGACGTGAATCCAAGAAAAATCCAATTTTATTGGCGTGGCGCTTATTATATTTCGCAATCGCTTTATCCGCGTCCTCATCGCTCAAAACTGGATCATCCAGCTCGGCTTTTTTATTGAACTCACCCGCTTTAATGTGCTTGCGAATGTTTTCGATTACTGGAGCTTTATCGCCACCAATAATAATGTCACTAAATAACATAATTAACGCTCCTCTTCTCCGTTAAATACATTCTTAAACGTTATTTCCGATTCCAAAATTTCCATCACGCGCTGTGACATTTGATTTAAGCGCTCTTCGTCCGTCTTTCCGGCATTCTTCGCAAAATTGCGCTTCTCATTATGAATCTCGCGCGCAAAGCTCGAGCGATTCGCATATTCCCAGAAATATTCTTCATAGCGCGTGCCATCATAATGCCATGGCTTAAAGAACAAATTAAAGTGTACAATCTTCAACTTCTCTTTCGACAAACTTTCAGAAGTTGGCATCGTGTTCCAAGAAATATCCAAGTACTTCACACGACCCTTACACATCGCGTTCAAGTAATCCTGGTCTGGCGCCACCGTATCAAAGTCGTAAGTATTAAGCAAATACAAGAAATGTTCGCAGAATTCCTCATCGCGGAAGCGTTTAAAGTCCATCAGGAGCACGCCAGAGTTGAAATATGCGTCCGTGCCCACACCAATTGCATCTCTAAAGTATTTCGTAAACAATTTATTGCCAAACGTAGACATATCAAGACATGCTCCGAGTAAATTATTGCCCATCTCGACTTCAAATAACTTCGCAATATCTTCCAAAACAATAATATCACTATCAAGATAAATGCCCTTATCATACTGCGGGAACATTTCTGGCAAGAAAATACGATAATAAATCGTTGGCGTAAAACAATCTGCTTTCAGGCGCGTGCTCTTGCGATCCGAAATACCCTCCAAAGTGTCTTTCATCTCGGTAAAAATCAACTTCACATTATCGCAACCATTGCCAAGTCTCTTTAATTTGCGGAGCGACCTAAAAGACATGTCGTGATAAATCACATTAATCTCATACGTGTACTTTTTGCTTGTATGCTCAATCAGCGACACTAATGCCGTCGACAAATACGGCGCATAACGTTCATCAGCGGTAAAAAATACCGGCACTACGGTTTTACGGCTCATTGAATCACTTTATCCTTAACTGCCAAATATTCATCTAGGATATCGTCGAAGGCATGACATTTTAGTACATCATGCAGTTTGTCGATATGCCACGGTTTAATCGTCTGCGTCCGGAGAACTGGCCAAAATCTAAACGTTGTCGAAAAATGACGGAATACGGTCTCATCAGTCTCTTGTTTTTGCTCGTTAAACTTTCGATCAACCAATAATTTGCGCTGCGCATAAATGTTAATCGAAGTCTGGTCCGGCAACAACATCTTTGCGCGACCAACTTTCTTGCGTGTCGTCTTGAATAACCCCGTTTCACGAATTAAATCGAGATTCATCAGTAACACGCCCGAGTTCATATAATTCTTTTCAAATAAGTTCGTGCGTACCCAGTGTTGACCATAATAATCCACCACACCCACAATTTCGTAATCATCATTCTTAATGCGATATAGCTGCGAAGGATCTTTCAAAGCCACTACGTCGATATCCAAATACAACAATTTGCTTGGCAATTCTGGCACCAGATCGGCATATAAACGCAACAAGCAATATGGCGTGAAGAAGGTCGACAAATTCGCCTTTGGCATTTCAGTATAAAATATTTCCGTAATATCAATCAGTTTAATGCTGTGTTTTGGATTCTTTTTCTTCAGAATCTTATCCAGCTCCTCGATTGATTCATACGGAATTGGCTCATAACCCTTCAAATACATGGTTAGCACAAAAATATTCAAAGGTTCTTTCGTATGCTTTGCTAATGACAAGACAGAGATAATAAGTCCGTCTAAAACTTTCTTATCACCACAGTACAAAATATTCATGGCTTACGCCTATTATACCAGAAAACGCCTCTGATTTTAAGCTTCGTGGTCTTCGATGTATTCGACAATATCCGCTACGGTCTGAATATCTTTAATGTCTTTATCGGCAATTTCTACACCAAATTCTTCTTCAAATGCACCCACTAGGTCAACTAAATCCAAGGATTCAATATCAAGATCCTTAATTAAGTTGGTCTTCATTGTAATGTCTTTTTTGTCTATATCAAGCGTTTCGGCGATGATATCAATTACTTTATTCTTCACTTTCGTCCTCCTCAATTACTTTTTTACGTAAAATCTTCGTATTGTTATTGCGCGGGAATTCCTTCGTACGAAGCTTCACGAGCGCAATCTGACGATTTTTCGGCTTATCCTTATTATACTCGTAAATCAGCTCATCGAAGTAATCTTGATCGCCCATATAGCCTTCATTTGGATATATCGACGCAATAATGCGGTTATTCGATTCGTAAACGACTGTCTCAGCCACGCCTTTATCGCGTTTTAGTGCACCCTCAATTTCATCCGGGCTAACATTTTCGCCGTTACTCAGAATTATTAAATCTTTCTTGCGGCCCGTAATCCACAAGAAGCCATCATCATCCACGTAGCCTAAATCACCCGTATAAAAACGACCATTCTTCAATACTTCCTCAGTCGCTTTACGGTCTTTGTAATACCCTTTCATCACAATATCACCAGACACCACTATTTCCTCTTCTACGGTGTCTACGCGTACGCCACGGCAAATCTGCCCAACGCTACCATCGCGCTTGAAATGTGGGCGATTTACGGCCACAACCGGCGAACATTCCGTAATGCCATAACCATTCAAAACTTCCACGCCAATCGAGCGGAACCATTTCACGTACTGTGGCTCCAAACGTGCACCGCCACAAATGATGTATTCGAGCTTGCCACCAAATTCTTTTTGCAGCGACTTAAACAATTTGCCGCGTACATCCAAACCAATTTTTGATGCACCGTTACTAATTCTGATACCAAACTTCAAAATACCATCACGTTTTTCGCGACGTGCCGTGCGCCAAATCTGACGATATAGCGTTTCGACCACCATTGGCACCGCAAACACCGTATGTGGCTGCGTTAGTTTGAAATCGTCCATAAGATGTTTGAAGCTACTACTAATCATCGTGGTCACACCGTAACCATATGGCATCAATGTTGCTGTCACAAAACCAAACGCATGATGGAACGGCAAGAAATCCACTACCCTACCATTCGGGCAAAAAATCGACATTGCACCATACATGTCTGCCACAATATTTTTCTGCGACAGCACTACAGCTTTACTGAAACCAGTCGTACCAGACGTAAAGAAGATCATTGCATCCGCTTCCGGGTCCTGCTGGTTTTTATTTGCGGTTTTGCGACCAGCCTGGGCGTATTGTTCCCAGTCTTCAAGCGGAAAACTATTACGAAAAACTTCTGGAACTTTTTCGCAATAACTGGCCGTATAATACACAGCTTTCACATCTGCCAACTTTAACTGGCGTTTCAAAGTCTCTTCGTCGGCATCTTTATCAATCGCCACTGCCACATTGCCGCTAATCGCAATTGCGAGCGCACAAATTAACCATGCATAGCTATTCTCACCCATCACGGCAATATGCGTTTCATGCTTGTAATTAGCATAAAAATAGCCAGCCAGATGTTTTACATCTTCATACATTTCGTGGAAAGTTTTACGCACGACTTTACCGTCTTCACGGTACATATAAGCCACCGCGGCAGAATCTTTGCGCAGTTCCACTAGTTCTTTCAGGTTGCGAAGTTTAGGCACGTCATAATAATCGTAGTTCGCATTTGGAATCTTTTTCATCTTATACATTATACCATCTGTTGATTATTTCACTCATAAATGCCTAAAATATATACATAAAGATTATGCATAACTATGTACGATATCAATATTAAGAACGTCAAAAAAGGTAAAAAATTTAACTGGATTTTCATCGGTGCCGGCCTATTCTTCTTAGCCATCATGCTCGGCATCTTCTTTAGCAGCTTTGTTACGAGAAACTCGCTCGATGCTGAAACTAAATCCATATCAACCAACCCAAACCGTCACGAGGATAGTGATGGTGATACTATCTACTCGCCAATCTTCACTTACGAAGTTGACGGCAAACAATACACTTGCGCCTCTGGGGCTTCCTCTAGTATCGGCCCTGGCGACGAACCTCGTACAATTCATTACAATTCCAAAGATCCGTCCAAATGTATGTCGGACTACAGCGAAAATATCAACTGGCTACTTCTCATATTCGGCCTCCTCCCAGTAATCTTTATCGTGATTGGCGTCAATATGAACCTCAAGATTGCCAAACATATCAAGCAAATCGAAACACTCAACCAGACAGGTAAACTTGTTAAAAACCTTCCTTATCGCCTCGAAGAATCCAATATCGTAATTAACAACCAACGAATCATGAAGATTGTTGTTGATTATCGTATGCCAAACGGCCAAACTGTCACGCTTGAAGGCGATCCTCGATATGACCGCAAAGAATCCGACGAAGATGGCAGAGTCGACCTCGTTATAGATGAAAGCGATCCAAAAAACTACTATCTCGACTTCGAAATTAACCGTCTTTCCGGCAACCGCAGTGATGATTATTATATTGACCCAAATGAGTCAGCTAGTTCCCCAGAAACAGAATCGCTACCACAACCAGAGCCGCAGCCAGAACAAAGCTCCGATCCGAACATCCCACCTGCAATTAAAATCTAATTTTTCTTTGCAAAATCCTTAATAGCTTTAAACAAATCCCTAAAACAAGTTAAAATATAAGCATAAGGAGAAAAACATGGGAATAATTGGTTATTTGCCGCTCGTATTAATTACACTAGACATAATTCTACTAATCGCTGCATTTGCAACAAAAAAACGCGATTTTTGGAATTTGCTTATTACTGTCAACGTAGTCAGCATCATCAGCGCTGTGCTTACGCCTTTTGCGGGCGCCTTCAACTCTGGTAGTAGCTTTGATTCGACCGCGCTATTTATTAGTGGCCTATTCTTAGGAATTCTCGTTATGCCGACATATATCGTCATCCTGGTGGTTAATATTGTTCTAAAAGCCAAGTTCTGCCCTGACCCAACTCACGAAAAAAATCCACAGCCATCTACTCCAGTTAATGCTACCGAGGCTAAAAACAACGCCTACATTAACGGCTATACCGAGACAAATCAACCAAGCGAGCCAACTACTGTACCAACGGCCAAAAAGTCATCTCCTATCATGCCTCTCGCTGTTGGTGTTTTTATGATCGCAGCAATTATTGCTGGTTTTTACTTCACCGGCGAATATAATAAACGCGGCACTCTCGAATCGTATGCTTCCGTCAAAGCTAAAGAAATCAAAGCAATGGCTGATTATCTCAATGCTAAATATGGCCTCAATGTCTCCTCACAAGACGTAATCTATTACCTTGAACGAGATACCAACAAATACCATACCTATGGATTAAGTTACGCAACAGCCGACATCCCGTATTATGCCATTTTCAAAGTTGGCAGCGAAGAAATCGCCGTCGCTGACCGCGACAATAGACTTTCCGACAATCGTCAGCTCAAAGAAATTGATAAACTTATCGTCGACTACTTTGAAGACAACACCGGCATTTCCTTCAACTATATTAACTTCTCATTGCCTAACTCGGATATCGCCATCCCATGCGTCGAATACAATGCTATTAACAAAATCCTACAAACCGAAATGAGCGACCTATTAACGAAAAACAACATCGATCTATTCGTCCAAAAACTCCTCAATATCGATCGACTTAAAATCAACTTCTATATTCAAGACAGCGTTAAAGTCTATCCATACGAAGTAGCCGAACATCTCAGTTTCCTCCAAGATTATACGAATATCGACGAGCTAACAATTTGGTTCTACGACAACGGCGACATCAGCTACATCATCTACAACAACCTTGATAAAACCGACTACGAAAAAACCGAAAAAAGCTGGGATAAAGGCACCTATGTCAAAGATAGTTACAAATTCGGCTGCACCTACGTTGAAGCAGACGAAGATAAAGATATTAGGTTCTTAACCGCCAAACCATCTGTCTCTTCCGAAAAATACGGCCTCGATTGGACGCAATATCGACGCTAAGAAAAAGCCGGCCAATTTGGCCGGCTGGGCTTTTGTTCTTACAAAATGCCTATTTTGTTCTCCGAGCGAAGCCGCAGGAAATCGTCTACCGGAATACCGGTAAATATCGTCGTAAACTTCGCGTGAGTGCTGGATGATTTTTCGCTGATCACCAGAATATGCATATCCTCTTCCTTGATATTCGGGAATTCCTTCAGGATTTCATCTCTCAGCTGATTGATAGTCTGAACGGTTCCGCTACAGACCGTGGGACAGTAGTGTATTCTGATATTACCGCTCTTATACCATGCCCGGATCTGTTCTTCGGAAGCTTTGAAAGTAAACTCATCGGCCAGTCTCCAGAATTTCATAATTTCCCCTCCATTTATCTGATTTCAACCCTGTGTTCACGCTTGAATCGCAGATAGTCTTCAACTGGAATCTCGATATACAGCGTCATGATATTTTCGTGCGTCTGAGATTCGTCCGCATTGAGGACCCAGATCGACATCCTGGATTCTTCCTTATCAGGAAAATCTTCCAGGACCGCTTCCCTCAGCTTAAGCACCTGCTCAACCGAGCGGCCATAGCTGAAAGCATAATGCACACCAACAATACCGTGGGTGCTCATCTCGCGTACTTCGTCTTCGCTCGCTTTAAAAATGCGTTCTTCTACGAAAATTCGTGCATTCATTAAACAACCCCCCTTCGATTTTGATTTCGTAGATGAAAATATATCAAATAGGCGTCACCTCTTCAGTAAAACCCATATACCTTCATTATAGCATAAGTTCAATAAAAAGTCAAGCATAACCCCTGTTATTTCTTGATTTCGACGATAGAATTGTCTAGATAGGCAGTTTCTAAATTTCGTAGGTAGAATCGTCTAGATGGGTGATTTCTTCGTTTTTTGCGCGGTTACCTACCGAGCAAAATAAGAAAAATCGCCCAGATAGGCGATTCTAACACGAAATGGAGCCGCTGGCAGGGGTCGAACCTGTGACCTGCTCGTTACGAATGAGCTGCTCTACCAACTGAGCTAC
>JAEEGL010892411.1_pt1 | contig 27206 bp, 26 predicted proteins | sample 9134231 | NCBI WGS metagenome assembly JAEEGL01 (sample SAMN16246548, study PRJNA631951) | gut metagenome | biome: gut microbiome; feature: rumen; material: fiber-attached | host: Bos | place: Iran: Karaj | collected 2018-10 | reverse complement strand
CATTTCTAAAAAGAAAAATTCTTCATTGTTTTTACAACAATTTTCTACTATGTCATTTAAAGCTTGAAATATTATTGGAACTCTTCTGACAATACTATCACATTTCTCTCTTTTTTCTCTTTCAAATTCTTTTTTATCTTGTGAAGAAAATATATTCTTTATTTTTGACAATTTGTTTTTCAAAAAACTTTGTTCACTCTCTTTACTTTTCTCAAACTCATTCTTTAACTTATAAATCAAATTAAAAAAAACTTTTAACGAATTAGGAGATGCGTTATTTTTTGTAATTTCAATTATTCTATTAAAATATTTATCAATATCTTTAATATCCATATTTTCAACATAGTTTGATATTATCGAATCAAGTTGTGAATTTTGTAAACGATAAGGTTGTATTTTTGTTGTATTGTCTGCCCAATCCCAAAAATAACTTTGATTCCAAAATTTTCCCCTTTCTATATCATTTAATTTAAATAATCCTAAATAACATTTTTCTTTACTATTTGATATATCATTTAACAAAGATTTCGCATCATCTTCCTGTAATTTTTCACTAATAATTTCTTCTGTAAGTTCTGCAGAAGAAGAACCAAGATATTCTCTCATACTTTTAATACTTTTAAGAACTTTTTTATTTTCATTTAAATTTAAATATTCTAAAACTGTTTTATTATTGTTTTTCTTTATAATAGGGATTTGTTCTTCTTTTATTGTTTCATAACTCTTTTTTATTTTTTTAATACTTTTTTCTTCATTCATTGTTTTTTAGCTCCTAATTTTTTATATTTAATAACTTTATTTTAGTTAAATATCAGTTTTGTTTTTCATTTATAGAAGCAATGGTATCTTTAATCATTGTATTATTTTTATCAAGTTTATCAAGAAACTTTAACTGCTCATTAAATCTGTTATCTATCAACATTTTTTTTGTTTCATTTAACAATTGCTCCTTGTCATTTATCTCTAATTTATCAATTTCAGATACAATCTGCATTTCTATATTTTTTTCAATAGTATAAGCCATCTTTTTTTCTATATATACTGTATAAAAAACAACTATAAGGAAAGAAATTAGTTGACACCAATAATAACACTGAGACGAGTAAATATAGACTTCCCCTGTACTTGTTATTAATCTAAAACCACTTTCTGTTGCATGTAATAAGTCAGTAATCAAACCTGATATCCAAAAAGGTAAAAAAACAGGTAAAGCAACACAAGAAACTATAATAATAATACAAATAGTAATACCAATAGGCAACGAAAATATAACTAATAAATATTTAATTATTTTTTTTATAAGTGATAAAAAATTAGTATCCATTTTATTGATTATATATTTATATAATTGAGATAATAACATAAGTAAACCCATTATAGAGAAAAAGAAAACAATCATTCTGCAAGTATCATTTTTTAAAATAAAAGCATCATAAGCATTACTACCATCTACTAAAAGAAAAGTCATCATTTTAATAGCAAAAAGAATGCTACCAAAATATATAAGGACTACTGGTCTTTGTCCCATAAAGGGATTATTTATTTTTTTTGTAGTAAGTTCCATGAAAAAATTTGAAGTAAGAACAACAAATACTATTGCCCATTCAATATAACCTAATCCGGAATTTGGAAACAAAACGATATTATACCATGTGGTATACATAATGAAGTAACAAAACAAAGCAAACATATTTTGTTTTTGTTTATTTATTACATTATCCAAAACCCACACATTATATGCATGAAAAAAGCCTAAAATAATAAAAACAAAAGACTGATATGAAATAGGAGTTACTCTCAACTCATTATTGTAATACATTGTTGAAAAAGTGAAGGCTATAAAGGCAAATGCCAAAGATGTTGTCATAAAACTTATATTTTTTAAATTTTGTAAACTATTTTTCATAAAAAATCCTCTTATAAATATTGTCTTGGATAACGATACATTACACTTTCATTTATCAACTTATTTGGAGCTTCAGAAACTTCAAGAACTGATGAAAAACAATCTTTGATTATTCCTATAATGTTAGGTTTTCGTGTTTTATTGTGCTCTAAATTTGTCTTAAATTCCTGTAAATATTTCTTTTGTATAGATAAATAACCATTATCTCCCAAACTATCTTCATGTTTTTTTATAAAATCTTCTACTTCTTTTAATAAATATTCAAAATCCTTATCTGTCGCATCGTAACATGAATAAATATAAAGGCATATAATATTGGCATCTTTTTTATTTAAATATTTTTTTATTTTAACAAAATTATCTATATATTCTCTGTAAACAGCTATTTCATTTTTCTGCTTTCTATTTTTACTATTAAATTCTTTTATAAGAAAATAAGGTATTACAGATATTTTATCTAATCTTTGTTTATCTTCACTGAAATATTGCTCTAAATCTTTTGAATTTTTTATAAATTTATTTGTGTCTAATTTAATAGATTTATTATAAGTTTTTGTAAAATTTATAAAATATTCTTTTACTTCTTTTGGAATATTTTCATTTAATTCATTAATATTTTCTAATGCTTTTTCTATTTTTCCTAAATCTATATTACGAAGAATTTCCGAAACAATATCATCACCTTTTATTATACTTTCCTTTTTTGCATTATTTTCTTCTTGAATATTTTTTGTTGACTCTATAATATAAAAAAACACACATATAATACACACCAATAAAGAAATAATTATTTGAAATATATATTTATTTCTTTGATTCATATTTAAACCTCTCCAAATTTATAATATTTTATTATCAACTAACAACTTATCTTCTTCTTAACCAAGTTCTGCCGCCGTTTACAGAAAAGCATAAACCTACTGATGTTGTTGCTATAAGTTCTTTACCTGTATCTACCAAATCTTTAAATTCACCGATATTTGCTCCCGAAACATATCTTGTAAGCCAAGTTTGCCCTTTATTTGTAGAAAATTCCAACCTATGTGCATCTTTTGGCGAAATTCTTAACAATTCTTTATTTAAAACTATCATTATAGGCATTTTGTTACCTCCTAAATTTTTTCAGGCATAAAAAAACGGCTGTTATACCTGTGAGCAAATCAAAACCACAAATAAACAGCCGTGGCATATTGTCCCAAAAGACAACATACACTCGGAAGAGAATACTGAGGTAATTAAGCTCAATATCCTCTTCCTATGACGACTGTTTTTGGATTGATTTGCATTTTGCTTTTGGCAAAATTTTACCGTTTTCGGTATCCAAAAACAGTTATGAACATAGTATCTAAACAAAAGAATTTTCATATTTAAAAATTCAATAATACTATGCCCATTATTATAATTTATTTTTATATATAATGCCATATTTTTTATAAAAATTGATAAGTGAAATCTGTTTAAGCAGTAACAGGCAGGAAAAAAAATCTTTTTTCCCTGCCTGTTTGGTTCTTGCTACCTTTTTTTCAATTCATTTGCAATTATACCAACTCCGCCTATAACAGCTCCGATACCTAATCCGATAGTAGTTCCTACAACCGGTAATACACTGCCGATTACCGCACCTGCAACGGATGTTGTTACAATTGTTGCAATTTCAGGATGTTTTTTTGCTTCCTCAATTGATTTACCTACTTTTTCAAGTTCTGCCATTTTTCCCCCCTATAAAATTTTGTAAATATTTATATCCAAACAATCGGATATTTTTTATTTGTTTTGTTTATTTCCTTTTTCTGTAAATTTACAATTTTCTTCTTTCGGAAATAGTATTTCAACAGACGATGGTTCTTTTAAAGAATTAATAATATATTTAAAAATTTGTTTTATCTTTTTAAGCATATTTTCATATACTTCATCTTCTGCCGAATTACAATTGTTCTCTTTGGGAAACATTATTTCAACAGATGAGTTTTCTTCCAAAAATTCAAAAAGTTTTTTTATAAATCGTTTTATTTTGCTAACAGAAACGTTCATTTATCTTGCTCCTTTTTTGTTTTCTTCTAAGTTTATTATAACAACATCAAGCGACAACTGTTTGTCGTTTGATAAAAACGATAATTTATAATGTAGGATGTATAATGAACGACAACGACGAGACGTTGTGCGGGATTACAGCAGAACGGCGATGTATAGATGTATGGAAGAATGGAGGTATGGAAACGACAGAACGGCAATTTATAATTTAGTTAGATAATATTCAATGTTTTTTTTGATTTTATCCGCTAATTCTTTAGGTTTTATAACAGTTATATTCGGTATCCATTGATATATATAAAAAAGAATTCCTTTGTCGTGAGAGATTTTACTGCTTACAATTAAACTTCCGTCTTTATTTTCTTTTATTATTTTTTGTTCAGGAACAATACTTTTATTTTCTTTAAAATAATATGCTATTTCTTTTTCAACTTTTAATGTAACATCTGTTTTGTGTGCAGCGTTAGACCAAACATCATAAGATTCGCTCATTTCTTTATCAATTTTCTTTTTCATCTTTTCTGTAAGTTCAAAGTATTTCCCTGTTCCGGTAACTTCCAATATTTTACCTATGGAATATTTTAATATTGTATCGTTTATTCCGAGAACAACCAAATACCAAAAACCGCCAAACTCCGCTATCTTTACAGGTTTTAAAAATACTATTTTTTTCTCTTTCCCCTCATATTTTATGGATATACACTCTTTATTTTTTATATAAGTTTCAAGTTCTTTTGAAAGTTTTGTATTACCAAACCCTTGAGATGTTAAATTTTTAACAAAATAAATATTTTCTTTGTCAGGTTCTTTATCAAATAATCTTTTTTTGAATTTTTTAAAAGTATCGGTAATAGATTTATTATTAACGGAATTTATATATCTGTCTATCAAAATCAATAATGCAGCTTCTTTGCTTGTAAGTTTTTGTTTTTCAAGACTGAAACCATCAATAAACCTCCAAGTACCATTTTTTTTATCTTGTTCTATTGGAAAAGTTGCCATAAGTTCATTTAATCTTCTTTGAACTGTTCTTACAGTACATCCGAGTTCTTGAGCAACATCTTTTGTTTTTATTGAACCTTTGTTGAGTTCACTTAAAATGTAAGGTAAAATTTCTTTGTTTTTATACATTAGATAAAATCCTTATTATTTTGTAATTATATTTTACCTTATAGCACAAAGTTAATAAAACGGCAATAAATTTATTTGTAAGTTCGGATAGAAATAAAAAAAACGGAGAGAGAGGGATTCGAACCCCCGGTAGGGAAACCCTACGCTAGTTTTCAAGACTAGTGCCATAAACCAACTCGGCCATCTCTCCATTTATTGTAAATAATGGGAATTATTATACATTTTTTTTGAATTTGTATCAAGCACCATTATTTTATAAAATTATTAATATGTTTATAAAAAGAAATTTTATTTTCAGCATACTAATAACCGTTATTTTTGTGTCTTTATGTACAGTATATTATAAAAAACAAAATGAAAAGTATAATATAGACGGATTCTCACATAAAGCATCACATTATTTTAAAAACGAAAATTATTTTCAAGCCATAAGATACTATAAAAAACTTATTTTAATGGGTTCAACAGACGAAAAAATTTACACAAATCTTGCAATATCCTTATTAAGATTAGGATATTATCAAAAAGCCATCAATCATTTATTAACAATAGAAAAAGAAATGTCACCGTCAAGTGAAATATATTATTTGCTCGCATACTCTAATTTTTTAAAAATAAAAGAAAATAAAAACGAACATGATTTTAAAATACCTATACAATATTTGGAAAAAAGTATTGATGCCGATTCAAGAAATAAAAATGCTTATATATTATTGGGAAGAATATATGAAGATACCAACATGTATGAAAATGTAAGAAAATGCTACCGAAAAGCATTATTTGAAGACATGGATAACTCAATTGAATTTTATGGTTTAATAGCAAACACGTACTTTAAAGAAGATAAATTCGAAGAAGCAATAAAATATTATAATAAAGCAATAGAAAACAACAAAAACTATATTTCTGCTTATTATAATATCGCAGAAATATATAAAAAGCAAAAAGATTTTGACAAAGCTAAAGAATATTATGAAAAGACAATCCAAATAAGTCCGGACTATATTTATCCGTATTATCAAATAGGAAACTTGTATTTTGATAAAAAAGAATATGATATTGCAATTGATTGGTATAAAAAAGCTTTAGAAATAGAACCAAACGAAGAACTTGTTAATTATTATATAGGAATAGCTTACAAAGAGCAAAAAAATTTAAAATCAGCTATAGAGCATCTAAAACTTGCAGCTTATTGCGGTAACGACGATGCTGTAAAAGAATTAAGAAAATTATTGGTAACTTTTTAAAATGTTTTTTAAAAACAAACTATTATTCTTCATAATACAATTTATATTTTGTATATTTTTAGTATACTTTATAAATCAACAAATAATATTTATAGGTATTCTGGATAATTTTTTTATAGACTTAATTATTATATATTTATCAATTATTTTTGTATCAGGTTTATTTTCAAAGATATTAACTTTTATTTATATATTATGTTTGAAACTCACAAGATATAAAGTTCATAAATATTTTTTTTCATGGATGTCTTTTTCAATAACTTGTTATATATTAACTTTTATAATTTTTGCTATTGCTATTGAATATTAAACATTTTTTTCAAATTTAATATTATTTCCAATATTAGAACTTTATAAAATATATCAATCATTGCAAAAAATAAAATATTTACAACTGTTAAGTTTTTTATTCCTAAAAACAAAATAAACAATACCAAAACAGCTTCTATTAAGCCGCTAAGTTTAGAAAAATTCAAAATAAAACTTTTGTTTGCTTTTTTATAAAGAAAAAAAGCAATTATATATGCAACAACAATACAAACACTTAAAATAAGCAATGTTAAAAATACTTGTTCGATAACTATTTTGTTGTTTACAAAAATTAAGAATGCTAATACTACTAAAAATAATCGATCTATTAAAAGAGTAACAATATTGTTCTTTAAATAATTCAAGACTATTGCAAATGTATAAAAAGTTAAAACAGCCAAAAGATATCCGTTAGATAAGGTAATTTCATTAAATAAAAGACTTAAAACGAATATAGGAAAAAGCCATATTGTTAAACTTCTTTTTAATAATATACAAATATTGTTAATTTCCTTTCTCCGGTATTTATTTGTTTAAGTAAAAATGATATAATTCTTTCTCAAGAATAATAATATTTTTTTTTGCAAGATTTATCAATATGAATCTTGTATTATTGTTTTTTTGTTTTAAATATTTTACAGGAGATTTTTATGATAAGTATAATACTTCAAATTGTTGCTGTTTTATTCGGATTAGGCTTACTGATTTTTATACACGAATTAGGTCATTTTGCCATGGCAAAATTTTATAAAGTAAAAGTATTAAAATTTGCCTTTGGTTTCGGAAAAGAGCTAATAGGTTTTACAAAAGGTGAAACAAGATATTCCATTTGTTTGTTCCCCTTCGGCGGTATGGTTGCAATGGCCGGAGAAAATCCCGATGATGCAACAGGACAAAAAGATGAATTTCTGTCACTGCCTTTTTATAAAAAAATAATGATAGTTTTTGCAGGTCCTTTTATGAACTATATTCTTGCAATACTTTTATTTGCTTTTATATTTAATATTTGGGGACTTGCAGTAATATCCGAAGAAGCACAAATCGGAGCTTTGGCAAAAGATTCTTGTGCAGAAAAAGCCGGTTTATTAATTGATGATCAAATAATTTCTATTGACGGAACAGAAATACAGGATTGGATAGATTTAACGAAAAATATAAAAGATAAAGCCGAAAAAGAAATAAATGTAAAGATATTGAGACAAGATAAAGAATTAGAATTTAATTTTATATTGGATAAAAATCCAACAACAGGTTCAGGTATGTTGGGAATACAACCTGTAATTATAAAAGAAAAGACACCTTTTTTTAAATCTTTTTATTATGCATGTGATACAGCTCTTTATCAAACAACTTTTACATTACAATACTTATGGGACAAATTAATAAAATGGGAAAAGCCTGAAGTTGCAGGCCCTATAGGTGTTATACAAGTTATGGCAAAATCCGCTAAATCCGGTTTTGAAAGTTATATAAGATTATTAGCTGTTATTTCCGTAGCATTAGGTCTTTTTAATTTACTCCCGATTCCGTTAGTTGACGGAGGTATGATAGTTTTATTCTTATTGGAAGGTATTATAAGAAAGAAAATAAGCACAAAAGTAATTAGTGTTTACAATTCAATAGGTTTGGCTTTAATATTGATTATATTTTTATTTGCAACTTATAGTGATTTAATAAGATTAGGTATCGGAAAATTATTTAAATAAAAAGGAATAAAAATGTTTACAAGAAAAGATACTAAAGTAATAAATGTCGGTGGTGTAAAGATAGGCGGCGGTAATCCTATAGCAATACAATCTATGACTAACACAAATACAAGAGATTGGAAAGCTACAGTTAGACAAATAAAAGAATTACAGGAAGTCGGTTGTGAAATAATAAGAGTATCTGTTCCTGATATGGAATCGGCAAAAAACATAAAACTTATAAAGAAAAACATTAAAATTCCATTAGTTGCAGATATTCATTTTGATCATAGACTCGCAATTGAATCCATAAAGCAAGGTGTTGATAAACTTAGAATAAATCCCGGCAATATAGGTTCAAAAGAAAAGGTTATGGAACTTGTAAAAGAAGCTAAAAAAGCTCATATTCCCATAAGAATAGGTGTAAATGCCGGTTCTTTAAAAGAAGTTCATGAATTTTCAACTGTGAAGGATAAAGCAAAAGCTCTGGTAAAAGCAGCCATTGAACACGTAAAAATATTGGAAGATTGCAATTTTACCGACATAGCAGTTTCTCTTAAAGCGTCGGATGTAGAAACAACCATTGAAGCATATAAATTATTTGTTTCAAAAAGAAATTATCCTACACATTTAGGCATTACAGAATCAGGCTCAATCTTTAGAGGAACAATAAAATCTTCAGTAGGTTTAGGCATAATGTTGGCACAAGGAATAGGAGACACAATAAGAGTTTCTCTTACAGCAAACCCTGTTGAAGAAGTCAGAGTTGCATATCAAATATTACAATCTTTAAATTTAAGAACTACAGGAATAGAATTGATATCATGTCCAACCTGTTCAAGAACAAAAGTAAACTTAATAAAAATAGTCGATGAGTTAGAAGTTGCTTTATCAAAAGTTCAAAAGAAGAATACAAAAAAGAATGTAAAAATAGCCGTTATGGGTTGTGTGGTAAATGGTCCCGGAGAAGCAAAAGAAGCTGATTTTGGAATAGCCGGAGGAATCGGTGAAGGAATTTTATTTCAAAAAGGGAAAATAATCTGTAAAGTTCCTGAAAACAAATGGGTACAAAAAATTGTTCAACTTTATAAAAAAAGCATTTAAATTTTCTATATTAATTATTGTCGGAATTCTTGTTGCTTTTATAATCTTAGAAGTTTCTCTGCAAGTTATAAGTTTATATAAGAGACATTATTATTTCTACAATCAAAAAAAATCTGTTTCTCTTTCAAATAAAGAAGCTATAAAAATTATGTGTATAGGTGAATCTACTACACAAAATCAATACCCTGCTTTTTTAGGAGAATATCTAAAGTTTTATATTCCTGAAAAGCAATTTATCGTTATAGATTCAGGATATGCAGGAATTAATTTGGACGGAATAACAAACAATTTAAAATCAAACATTGACGAGATCAAACCGGACATTGTTGTAGGAATGATCGGAATAAACGATACAATAGATTACTCTTTTAAAGCTCATTCTAAAATAAAGACGCTTTATTTAATACAACTTATAATAGAACATTTTAAATTAAAAAAAATAAACATAGAGAAAAATAATAATGTGTTGGATAAAAGAGAAATTATTACAAATCTTGATGACTTAGCATTAAGAGATAAAACTCAGCAACAAATTTCTGATTTCATTTTATCAAAAGAATCCGAACAAGATTTATCAAAAATTTTTGTAAAAGAAAAAGAAGGCGTTCTTTTAAATCCATATGCACAAAATAATGAATTATCAGTAAAACTTATTGACAAATATTATTCTAACGACAACAAACCTTCAACCTTTAACGAATTACTTAACAATATTTATGATGATACTTCAATAAAAGCTGAATTTAGATACGGAATAAAGGGTTTAACATATATGTTAAATGATCAATATGATTTAGGTGAACAATATTTAGGTATGGCAGATGAAGAAAGATTAAAATACGATTATATTGAAATATCAAAAAAATATGAAAAAATACTTGATCTCATTATTCCTAACGGAATAACATATATTGCTATGCAATATCCTGTTAGAGATATTGCCAGTTTACAAAAAATAATAGATAATACAAAATATAGTGATTTAGTTTTTTATGTAAGTAACAAAAATGTTTTTAGAACAGCATTAAAGAATGAAGAAAAAAAAGAAATTTTTAAGGATTTGTTTGCCTGGGATTTCGGACATTGTACGGAATATGGTAATAGGATTATTGCAAACAATCTTGCTCAGATAATAAAAATGCTATTGGAAGAACAACAAAATTAATTATATTAGGAGATAAAAAAATGGGAGAAATTTATTTAACAAGAGAAGGAAGAAACAAATTAATTGAAGAAATAGACAGATTACAAAAGAGGAAACCTCAAATTCAGGATGAAATTGCAAGAGCAAGAGAACACGGAGATTTAAGAGAAAACGCAGAATATCATGCTGCAAAAGAAGCATTAACAAATCTTATGCAAAGAATTGCGGAAATAGATTCAAAGCTTTCAAGAGCAAAAATAATTGAAGAATTAAACATTGATCCAAATAAAGTTTTTATAGGTGTTACAGTCACAATAAAAGATGAAGACGGTGATGAATACGAATATGCTATTGTTGATGAAGAAGAAGCAAACCCCAACGAAATGAAAATTTCTATAGGTTCCCCCCTTGCACAAGGTTTATTGGGGCATGTTGCAGGAGATAAAGTAGATGTTGAATTACCGGCAGGAACAATGAAATTTGAAATAGTAAAAATTACGCGATAAAACTTTATGATATCCAAAATTTATCGTGATAAAATAAACAAATATACGTCTGTTTTTATACTGTTTTTAATTATTAGTATTGCACTAATTTTAAGAATATATGGATTAACTGATATATCTTTGTCGGGAGATGAATTATTTACATTAAATATAATAAGCAAAAACTTTGATAGTTTGAAAGATATAGTTTATATAGGAAACATTCAAGACACACATCCGCCATTGTATCATATAGCATTATATTTATTTATAAAAATTTTCAAATTACAAGTTTGTGAATACTCTATACGTCTTTTTTCTGTAATTATCGGCGTTTTATCGGTTTTTTTTCTGTTTTTGTTAGGTAAACGCCTTTTTTCCATAAGAGAAGGTATTATATCTTCAGCAATAATGAGTTTGATATGGACAAATATACTTGTTAGTCAACTAGCTAGAGGATATAGCCTTGTTTTGTTGTTAAGCATATTAACCTTATATTTTTTATCAAACATAATATGTTCATTTCCTAAATGTAAAGTCAAAGATTTCGTGTTTTATATTTTATTTTCAGTATTATCTATATATACACATTATTTTTGTCTGTTATTAATATTTTGTGAATTGCTTTTTTTACTTGTTTTTTTTAGAAAAAAGCTTATAAAAAGTGTACTGATTACTACATTGGTTATCTTTGTTTCTTATATTCCATGGATAAAATTTATAAATCCAAGATATATTTTTACCGTATATCCGAATTTTATAAATTGGTTAGAAACAGATTGTTTTGGCGGCTATAAAAAATATTTGATGATTTTTTTTATTTTGACTGTTATTTTTTTTATTATATGCTTTTATATTAAAAATAAAGATTTAAAAAAGACAATAAACAAATATAAAAAAGAAATATTATTACTTTTTATTTCAACTATTCCTTTCTTTATAACATATATAACACATGTTTTTTTATTTAACTGTTACAATAACAGATATCTTATAATATCTGTACCAACTGTATATTTATTAACTGCAAGAGGAATAACTCTTATATTTAAGAATTTTATATTATTAACTATATTTTGTATCGTTTTGTTTTTTTCTATATTTTGTTTTTCAACAAATAACTTCTATGAACATCGTAATGGTAAATATTACGAACAAACTTATGAAGTCATGCATGGTGCAAAAGTTTGTTTTAATTTAAACCCAAATAACACAATACTAATATTTGAATTTGAAAATTATTTTGATTATTATATAGATAAAATGTTTAAAGAATATAAAAATCAAACTTTTATAATTGATTATTATAAAGAAGACAAGAATATTGCAAGTATCATACATAATATAATACAAACAAATAATCCTAATTATATAATTTTAATTGACTCTTTAAAAAAAGAGCATTTAAACTATCTTTCCAAGAATTTTGCCAATATACTTATCGAGGAATGTAGGAGTTGGGATTTATATGTATTTAAAACAAATCATTCATAAAACATTTCTTCGGCATGTTTTATTGCATATTTGGTAATTTTTTCACCGGAAATAATTTTAGCTATCTCTTCTATTCTTTCTTTATTGTTTAAAACTTTAGCTTTCGTTATATTTCTGTCTTTTTCAGATTCTTTATATATTTTTATGTGGTTGTCTGCGTTAGATGCAATTTGAGCCAAATGAGAAATGGATATAATCTGTCTTTTGTTAGAAAGATTTTTTAATTTTTTACCGATTTTTTCTCCTGTTTTACCGCTTGTTCCGGTATCAATTTCATCAAAAATAATAGTATCAACATTATAATTATTTGACATAGTAGTAGATAAAGCCAACATTACTCTTGATATTTCACCACCTGAAGCTACAAGCGATAAAGGATATAGTTTTTCCCCTTTATTTGCACTAAACATAAATTCCAACCTGTCAAAACCTGTCCTCGTTATTTCGGATTTTTCTAAAACAATTTCAAACTGAGAATTTTTCATGTTCAAATCTTCAAGTTCGGATATTATTTTTTTTGATATAACTGTTGAAACTTTTTTTCTTTTATCAGATATTTGTTGACATAAAATTGTAATATCTTTCATTAATAAATCTATTTTGTTTTGAATATTTTCAATATTAGATTCATAATTTTCAAGAGTTTTTATTTTATCTTCTAACTGTTTACCATAATCAATGATTTCCTGAATTGTTTTTCCGTATTTTGATTTTAACTTTTTTATAAGTTGTTGTCTTTCCAACATAGTGTCCAAACTATCCGGTGTAATATCTATATTGTCGGATAAATCTTCAACTTCTCTGTAAACATCATCTATTTGACTCATTGTGGAATTTATATTTTTAGATATATTTTCAATATTTATTCCATATTTCTCCAAAAGAGAAATTTGTTTATTTATTATGGAAAGGTTATCCGTTATTGAGTGTTCTTGTTTGTATAATATGGATAACATTTCGTTTGTAACTGTTTTTATTTTTTCCGCATTTTTTAATTTTGGTAATTCCTGTTCTATTGTTTCTTCTTCATCGCAACTCAAATTTGCTTTATTTATTTCATTTGTTTGATATTTATACAAATCCAATAATCTTTCTCTATCGGCATTAGCTTTTTCAAATTCTTCTTTTTGTTTTTTTAATTTATTCAATTCATCGTATTTACAAGATAACATTTCCAACAACTTTGAATTATCTGCAATATTATCAACAATTTGTCTTTGATAACTTTCTTCAAACAACATATTACTTTTATGTTGAGCATAAAAATCAACCAAATACTTACCAATTTTGGAAAGAGTTGTTACACTAACGGATATATCATTAATAAAAGCTTTACTTTTACCTGCAGAATCGATTTGTCTTCTAATTATAATATCATCGTTACAATCTATTGATAATTCCGAAAGAATATTTTTGATATTGGCATTTTTTGAGATATCAAATTCAGCAGTTATAGTACAAGAGGTCGTTCCTGTTCTTATTACACTTGTACTTGCTCTTGCACCTAATAACAAATCTATAGAATCTATAATAATCGATTTTCCTGAACCTGTTTCTCCGGTTATAACGGTAAGACCTTTCTTAAAATCTATAGTAACATTTTCAATTAAAGCATAATTTTTAACCGATAATGAAGTAATCACCTAAACGCCCCACTTTAATTTTGCTTTCAAAGTATCAATATAAGAATAATTTCTATCTCTTATAAGTTTTGCTTTTTTTTGAAACAATTTTATTTTAACTTTTTTATTTTTATCCAAAATATAGCTTTCTTGTCCGTCAACAGACACTATCAAGTCAGTTTTTTTATTATCGTCTGTAGATGTAAATTCCAAAACATTATCCGAATCAAGAATCATAGGTCTGTGTGTTAATGTATGTGGAGATATAGGTGCTATAATAAACAATGACAACGTTGGATAAATTATAGGACCTGATAAAGCTAATGAATATGCTGTTGAACCTGTAGGAGTAGCAATTACAACTCCGTCACCTTTATAACTTGATAAAAATTTCTTATTTATAAAAGAATCTATCGATGTAAGTCTTCCGTTATATACAGATCTTATAACACAATCATTTAAAGCTGTTGTTTTTACTATTCCTTTTTTAGTGGCGATTTCAATATCCAACATAATTCTTTCTTCGCATTCAATACCATTACTCAAAATATTTTCTAAAGAAGTAAAAACATTTTTCATATCTGTATCGGTTAAAAAGCCGAGTGTTCCCAAATTAACTCCCATAACAGGAATTGAATATTTGGCAACCAGTCTGCTTATTCTCAATATTGTGCCATCTCCTCCGAGAGATATTATGAAATCCACTTTAGGATTTCTAACAATGTCATAAGAAAGGTTTTTAACTTTTATTTTCTTATTTTCCAACCATGCAGAAATCTCGTTGCAATATTGTTTTGCATTAGGTTTTAAATGATTATATATAATTCCAATTTTACAAATCATATTTTAATCTTTTATTATCTTTATATTTTGCTTTAATATTATATACAATTTTTATAATTTTATTAAGTGAATAAATAATTGAATTATGCATTTAAATTTATTACCATATTAATAGTAAGTTCTAAGTTTTTAAATTATAAATTCTTATGTCAAAAATATTATGTTTCTTTAAGAAGAATCTATATCAATTAATAATATTATTACTGTTAACTGTTACTGCAGTTAAATTAATATCAAATTTAACGGTAAATCCTTTATTTATGGACGAACTTTTCACTTTGAATATATTATATTCAAATGATTTATATAAAATTATCTTATACGGAAACATATTAGATAACCACCCCCCTTTATATCATTTGATCTTGTTTTGCTTTACTCAATGTTTCGGTGTATCTGAATTTATTATAAGACTTCCGTCTGTAATTTTTAATATCATATCGATTTATTTGATTTTCATACTTGCAAAAAAACTTTTTTCCCCGACTCATGGTTTCATATCTGCAATTGTAGCAATAATACTAATGCCCAATGTTTATGTATCTCAAAATGCCAGAGGTTATAGTTTATTGTTTTTATTAAGTATTCTGACAATGATAAGTTTAGTAAACATAATAAATTATAAACTTCAACAGGAAGATAAAAACATACCTTTTAATGTTTTATCTTTTTTTATTATTTCGTCGCTAATGTGTGTATATACACATTATTATGGTTGTATTCTTGTTTTTTGCGAACTTTTATTTTTGTTTTTATTCTTCCACAAAAACATTCTTCGAGAAATTATCATTATAGTAATATGTTTAACATTTTTTTTCGGTCCATGGTTATTAATTTCATTTCCAAAAGGATTAGATCTTGTTAATCCAAATTTTATCAATTGGATGAATTGGAGCCTTTTTAACAATTATAACTTATATATATTAAATTTTATTATCATTATTGGTATATTTTTTTATATTCTTAAAATTAGAAAATTTAGTATTACAACAATAAAAAGAGAGCATTATTCCTTTGCATTAATTTTATTTTTATTCATATTTCCTTTTGTCTTGATATCTTTTATACATTACAATATTATTAATTGTTATCATCATAGACACATGATAATATCTTTGGCACCTTTTTATATATTAATTGCCAACACTTTTATTGTTATATCAAAAAACAAATTAATATTGCTTATATTATTGTTTATTTTTTATTTATCGGCAATAAAACAAACAAACAATTTTATAATATATAACAATTGTGAATATTACTTAAAATTTATGATTACCAATAGCAATTATACAAACAGACATATCCTAATAATCGACAAAGGTGAAACTTTTTGGAGATATTATAAATACCATTTCGACAAATATTTATTGGATAAAAAAAATATCACATATATTGAAGATTATTCAAAACAAAATATTAACGAAATAATAGATACTCTTTCTATAAAAAACGAATACAAATACTTATGGTTACTTGATTCTACTTCTTTTTGTAATATGAAACAGATTTGTGATAAAACATTAATTGTTATCAGTGAAATGTTACCTACAATATATTTAGCTAAATAATATTAAAATTTGATATAATCTTTATATCAAAATACAATTTAAAATACTTAATTACAGGAGAATTTCTAAAATGTTTTGGCAAAAAGACATTGAAACGATGGATAGAAAAGATTTAAGAAAATTTCAGTTGGATTGTATTAACAAGCAAATTGCTCTCGCAAAAAAGTCACAATTCTACAAAGACAAACTTGCAAAAATAGGTGAATTAAAATCATTAGAAGAAGTAACAAAACTTCCTTTTACGACAAAACAAGATTTAAGAGATTCTTTTCCTTACGGTTGTTTGGTAACAGATTTAAAAGATGTTGTAAGAATGCACTCTTCCTCGGGAACAACAGGTAATCCTACAGTCGTATTCCATACAAAAGACGATATTGCAAACTGGGCAAATATATCGGCAAGATCAATGTATTGTGCAGGCGCCAGAAGTACCGATGTTTTTCAAAACACAATGGGATACGGTTTATTTTCCGGCGGACTCGGATTTCATTACGGCGGAGAAAGATTAGGAATGATGACTATTCCTATAGGTCCGGGAAACAGTAAAAGACAACTTTGGTTTATGCAACATTTTAAAACAACAGTTGTACACATTTTGCCAAGCTATGCTTTAAGATTATCCAACACCGTTAAAGAACTCGGTATAGATGTAAAAAAAGATTTGAATTTAAGAATATTTTTTATAGGGGCAGAACCTCACAGTGAAGCAATGAGAAAGAAAATAGAAGAATTATACAATGTTAAAGCTTATAATTCTTACGGATTGTCGGAAATATCCGGTCCGGGAATTGCTTTTGAATGTCAATATCAACAACATTTACATATTTGGGAAGATTATGTATATCCTGAAATTGTAGATCCGAAAACTTTTGAACCATTACCTGACGGAGAAGAAGGAGAATTGGTATTAACGACATTACAAAGACAAGCAATGCCTCTTATGAGATACAGAACAAAAGATTTAACAAGAATAATATCCGAACCTTGTGCTTGCGGAAGAACTCACAGAAGAATAGCAAGAATAACTGCAAGAACGGATGATATGATGATTATTAACGGAGTAAATATTTTCCCCATACAAATAGAAAAAACAATATTATCGATACCTGAAGCAGGTAAGAATTATGTTATTGAATTGATTGATCACAATTGTATGGATAAGTTAAGAATAAAAGTAGAAATCAACAATGATACATTTAAAGGAACATTAAAAGATTTGGAAAAATTACAAAACAAATTAATAAACGAATTAAAGCAAGAACTTGATGTTACTCCTATAGTTCAATTCGTTGAAGCCGGAAGTTTGCCGGTTAGTGAAGGTAAAGCAAAAAGAGTTATTGATTTGAGAGCAAAGAAATAAAAGAACAAGGAGAAAAGAAATGGCATATCATATATCGGTATTTTTAGAAAACAATCCGGGAAAATTGGAAAAGATAACAACAATTTTATCAGATAACAACATTAATTTAAGAGCAATGTCTCTTGCAAGTTCAGGTGATTTTGGAGTAATGAAATTATTGGTTGATAATCCTGATAAAGCTTACGATGTTTTAAGAGAAAATAAAATTGCCGTAAACAAAAGACAAATCATTGGTGTTGTTGTAGATAATGTTCCTGGCAGTTTTAACAAATTATTATTAACATTATCTTCAAATAAAATAAACATTGAAGATTGTTACGGATTTTTATTGAGTAACGGAACAACTGCAGCTATTGTTTTGGAAATAGAAAATTATCCTGATACAGCAAAACTTTTATGTGATAAAGGGTTTGATGTATTAAGTTCAGAAAAAATTTACAAATATTAATTCTGTTAAAAAAATCTATGACTAAATTTATTAAAAGTAATTTATTTTTCTTTATATTACTTTTTTTGGTCGTTTTTGCAGTATATGGAAAATCTGTTAATTTCGGTATCACAAACTTAGACGATGATACATTAGTCACAAAAAACATAGATTATTTATCCAATATAAATAATATTCCTAATCTTTTTTTAACTGACTGCTATTTAAAAAAAGAAACTCAATATTACAGGCCTGTTCTATCACTTTCTTTTGCAATAGAAACAATTTTATTTAAAGGCAATTTAATGATTTATCATATAACAAATATACTATTATTTGTTATATCTTTATTTTCAATTTTTATTTTTTTATCCAAACTTAACTTTAACAAATTTATTTTAAAAACTTTCATTTTAATATTTGCCGTTCATCCTGTATTATCATCAGTTCCGGTTTGGATTCCGGCAAGAAATGATTCTTTGCTGATTATATTCTTCATTTTATCACTAATAAAATATATAAATTATTTAAAATCAAACAAAAAAACTGATTTCTTTTTATTTATATTTTTTTTCCTTTTATCTTTATTTACAAAAGAGACAACAATATTTTTAATTTTAATATATCCTTTATTAAGTTTCTGTTTTGATATTAAATTTACAAAAAAACAACTTATTAACATTTTTACTTCTGTTTTTATTATCTTTATTGTTTATTTCTTTTTAAGACGAATTTCTGTAGTTTCCACAGATATAAAATTATATACAACAAATTGGCAATACTATTTAAAAAACATACTATTTGGGTTAATGTTATATATAGAAGATATATTTTATCCTAAACATATTCCAATAATGATATCCAACATTAAGCCAACTACATTAACATATATCATAAATATTTCTTTGTTTACTGTTTTTCTATTTTATACTGTTCTATCAAAAAGAAGAACAAAAAAAATAATTCTATTCGCATTGGCATTTTCTTTTTTGGCTTTATTCCCTACTTTTCTAACAAAAGAATACGTATTCTTATCTCATAGATTAATAACAGGGTTATCCGGAATCTTAATAATACTAATTATTGTCTTTGAAGAAATAACAATTAAATATAAAAACATATCAAAATATTTATTGATTGTTTTTATATTTTTATTTATCTTATTTGGTTTTTGTTCTTTTATGCAAATTGAAAAATATAAAGATAGTTTTTATTATTGGTATAATGCATACAAAGATGATCCGAATTATTATGTAACTTGTGATGGGCTTGCTACTGAATACCTAAATATACAAGATTTTGAAAAAGCAAAACAGTTATCATTAGAGGCCATAAAATTAAACAAGAATATAGATAATTGTATAACTTATGCTAAAGTTTTATTTTTTACAGGAGAAACAGAGCTATCTAAACAAATTTTTCATCAATTATCAACTCTTAACAAGCAACTGACTACAATATATTCAAACTTATGTGACATATATTCATTTGAAAAAGATATAGATAAAGCTCTTGAATGTGCTGAAAAAGCTGTATATTATTCAAATTCTATTGGTGACAAAATTTATTCATCGGAAAAACTTGCCAAAATATATGCTGTATCAGGTAAATATTATGATAGTTTACAGATACTATTAGATTTAATCAAATATAATAAAAAAGCTAATTATTATTATCTTATCAGTTTACTATATGAAGATTTAAATGATTATGACAATTCCAATATTTTTATAATAGAAGCTTTGAAACTTGAGCCGAAGAATACGGATTATATAAATCAACTAAAAAGTATTTCAACAAAATTATCAATAAAATAAAACATTATTACACTTTTAATTTGATATAATTAAGTTTTAATAACAAATATAGACTTATTTTTAGAAATTATGTTAAAAATTTTTAAAACAAATTTATTTTTTTTTGTATTTCTTTTCTTGGTAGTTCTTGTATTGTATGGCAAGTCCGTTAACTTCGGCACCACAAATTTTGATGATGACACTTTTGTCTTAAGAAAAAACAAATACATAGCAAATTTAAAAAACTTTCCAAACTTTTTTTTAACAGATTGTTATTTAGGAAAACAAACCCAGTATTACAGACCAATATTATCTGTTTCTTTTGCCATAGAACATTTTTTATTCAAAGCTAATCTAAAAGGATTTCATATAACAAACATCTTGTTATATATTTTTGCTTTATTTATTATTTTTATTTTTTTGTCAAAACTAAAATTTAATAAAAACATTTTAAAATTTCTTATTTTGTTATTTGCCGTACACCCGGTCTTATCATCTGTTCCGGTTTGGATTCCGGCAAGAAATGACACATTATTAACAATTTTTTTCTTATCGTCTTTAATTAATTTTATTAATTATATTAAGACTAACAAAACAAAATTTTTAATTTTTCATTTCTTGTTCTTTTTTCTATCCTTATTTTCAAAGGAAACAACAGTTTTATTGATTATTATTTATCCGTTATTAATATATTGTTTTAATTTAAAAGCAACAAAAAAACAAATAAAGAATAATTTGTTTTTTGTTGTACCTTTATTAATTATTTATTTTATATTGAGACATTTTGCAGTAAGAAGTATAGATATATTTTTATATTTTAACAATTGTTTATATTACATAAAAACAGTTGCCTTCGGAGTTATGTTATATATTGAAAAGATAGTATATCCGACAAATATGCAAATACTATTATTCAATTTAACTCCTACTCTTCAAACTTGTGTTATAAATGTTTTTGTTTTTATTATTGTGCTTTATTTTTATTTAAAAAGAATTATAGACAGAAAAGTTTTAATTTTCGCAATGCTATTCTCATTATTGGCAATATTACCTACTTTTATTCAGGAAGAATATGCTTTTTTTACACATCGACTTATTATTAGTTTACCCGGAATAATTATTATATCAGCATCTTTAATTGAAAAAGTAACAACTAAATATCCTGTAATCAAACTTTATTTAGGTGTTTCTTTTATTTTTGTTTTTCTGCTTTTTTCTTTCTGTTCTTTTACAAATATAGATAAATACAAAGACAGTCTTACCTATTGGTCCCAAGCTTATAAAGATGCTCCTGATTACAATGTTGTTTGTGATGCACTTGCAAAGGAATATAACACAACAAAGCAATTCGATCGAGCTATAGATTTATCTTTAAAAGCAATAAACTTAAAAAATTCATTTAATAATTACTTAACTTATGCAATTATTCTATTTGATAAAGGAGAATATGAAAAATCTAAAGATGTTTTCTTGCAACTATCAGAAAATGATGACAAAAATCTTCTGATATTTAAATATTTATCAAACATATACTTAATAGAAAAAAATGTTGAAAAAGCTGTAGAATGTGCTAAAAAAGGAGTTGAATGTGCTGATAATATTGATAGCACAATAGAAGCTTTAGAAAATTTTGCAATGATATGCTCGGTTTCTAACAACTTCCATAAAGCAATACCTATAGTTTTGAGATTATTGACCTTTGATAAAAACAATGCAAGATACTACAATCTTTTAAGTTTATTATATGAAGATATAAGGAATTATGACGATGCTGTAATCAATATAGAAAAAGCCTTAACTTTGGAACCGGACAACGATGAATATCAAAAACAATTAAAGCATCTCGAAGAAGAAATATTAACAAAACATAGATAGCATATATTCTTCATAATCATCATTATCAATATCACTTTGTATATAATCATCAGAATCTAAATAATATTCCATTGCTACAGATGCATAATTATCTGTATCATATTTGCTTACATTACCCGGCATAAAGAAAAAATATGAAGATGCGGCAACAAATAAAAAGCCTGCAGCCATCACTATTTTTTTCTTCATTGAATTAAAGAATGAACCAAACATTACAACATTATCTTTCTTTTCATATTCTTTATTTTTTATCTTACTCATAACGGAAGCTGTAAAATCAGCACTTACTTCTTTTTTAGGTGATTTTGATAGAATCGTCTTTATATTTTTAAGAGTAATATAATCTTGTTTACATTTTTGACATTCTGTAAAATGCTTTTTTAATTCAGAAACAGATTGTGCGGATAATCTATTATCTATATAAAGAGAAATCATTTCCTGTGCTTTATTGCAGTTCATTATAAATTACCCCCTTCCATTAAAATTTCTTTCAACCTGTTTCTTGCCCTAAAAATCCAAATTTTTACATTTTCCACCGAAGCATTCATCATCTTAGCTATTTCTTCATAAGAAAAATCTTCTATGTCTCTTAAAGTTAAAACCGTTTTATAATTATCTTTCAATTTATCTAAAGCTTCTTGTACAAGTTTCTGAGTCTCTTTTTGTATTAATTCTTTTTCTGTATTATCATTAGACCTCAAAAAATCAATTAAGTTACTCTTTTCCTCATCTTCACTATTATTTATATCTAAAGGAACAACATTATGTTTCTTTTTCTTGGATATTGTTATAGATTCGTTTATAACTATTCTGTACATCCAAGTGGAAAACTCCGATTCAAACTTAAATTTCGGTAACGCTTTAAAAATCTTAATAAAAACATTTTGAGCAATATCTTCACAATCACTTGTATGTCCGCAGAAAGAATATATTATGCTAAAGACCTTATTTTTATACTTATCTATTATAAGGCTGAAAAGATCTTCTTGTCCCTGAATTATTTTTTCAATAATCTCTTTATCTTGCATGTCTGTATATTAGACTCCTTAATATTTCAAAAAGTTACACTTATTTTTTTGTTGTTGTTTGTGTACTTTTTTTGACATTATTTGACTTTTTTTGCACAGGTTTATTTGTAGCAGCAGACTTCTTTACTTGCCCCTTATTTACTGCATTGTTGCCTTTATTTGCAGCTCTTGTTTGCATTGAAGTATTAGGATCTTTATACTTCAACAATTGTTTTATCCTTTCTTCTGAAGACTTTTTATAAGAATATTGGTCTTTTTTAGATTTTAAGCCGGTTTTCGTGTATCTGCATGCGGCATTCCACAACAACCACGTTGTTACTCCGCAATCGTAACAAGCTTGTATTTGCGCTTGAATTTCTTCCGGACCGTATTTTACACCTTTCATAGAAAAATCTTGTAACCAAGGTCTTAATTTCTCTACAGGTATCCTTTTTTTTGCACCCTGCAAAGCAATATAAACGGTTCTGTAAGGTTCTTTATTCGGGTTTGGTATACCATATTCTCCATTATTGTAATGTGATGGATATATCATAGGACTTACATAATCAACTTGCTCTGTCATTTCCACAATTTTTTGACCTATTCCCATATCAGTTTTTTCCGTTGTTGTAAGGCCGAATACATCTATTGAAACTTTTATACCTTTTGGAGCTAATCTCTTTCTTGCTTGCTTCAAGAAACTTACTATTTGAGCTGAAGCTGTCACTGAAGAATGCTCAACTCCATACCTGCAATTCTTAGTATTTCCGTCCGATGGAAATCTTATATAATCAAATTGTATTTCATCAAATCCCATATCTGCCGTTTTTTCAGCAAGTTCAAGAATATAATCAATAGATCCTTGTTTATACGGATTTAACCATGTAAGATGCTTTCTGTCTTCCCAAATTGTTCCATCAGGATTTTTAACTGCAAGGTCAGGTCTTTTTCTTGGCATAACATTATCTCTAAAAACCACAATTCTTGCTATAGCATACATACCTTTACTTTTAACAACCTTTAAATATGGTAATACACTTGGAACTTTTGTTGAGTATGATAATCCGTTTGCAACATTTTTTACTGAAATATCTCCGTCTATTTCTTTTATATCAATAACTACAGCATTCATTTCTGTATTATCCAATAAATCATTTGTCCTTGTTTTATGAACTTGAGAAGCTGCTGCAAAAACAGTTAAATGCATACCCTTGGCTTGAGACGGTAATATTTGCTCTGTTTTTTTTTCTTCTATTTGTTGTGATTCTTGTAATTCTTGTGATTCTTCGGGTTTCTGAGTTTCTTGAACAACGTTTTCACCTTGTTCTACAAGAATTTCCGTAGATTCTATTTCTTCAGCAAAAATATTTATTGATATACAAATCGAAAATAAAAGTACAAATATACTTATTCGTCTCATTCTTTTTCCCTCTATATTAAATTTTTTATAATTGTTTCGGCTTGTTTTCTTGCCCACAAATCAGCTTCAACATATTTTGATATATTTTTTGTTTTTATAACCTTATGTTTTTTTGTCACTTTTTCCACTATAATCGGAATCATATCGAATTTGATTTTCCCGTTAAGAAAATATTTAACTGCTACTTCATTTGCAGCACTCATTACAGCCGTCATTGTTCCGCCTGTTTTTGCACAATTATATGCTATCTGCAAACATTTAAATTTTTTAAAATCAGGTTTAAAGAACTCTAATTTTGCAACTTCAGTTAAATCTAATCTTTTAATATAACAATTTCTCCTTTCAGGGTAAGACAATGCATATTGTATCGGTAAAGTCATATCAGGATTTGATAATTGAGCCATAACACAACCATCGTTAAACTCTACCATTGAATGTACTACCGATTGCGGATGAATAATAATATCAATTTTATCTATTGGAATATCAAATAAAACAGATGCTTCTATCGCTTCAAGACCTTTATTCATTAGTGTCGCAGAATCTATTGTTATTTTTTTACCCATTTTCCATGTAGGATGAGCAAGAGCATCTTCTACTGTTATATCCTTAAACTTTTTATTTGATTTATAAAAAGGGCCTCCTGAAGCTGTAAGAAGAATTCTTTTTATGGATTTTTTATTTTCTTTACCTATGCATTGAAATATAGCGGAATGTTCACTGTCAACCGGAAGGACTGCAACTCCTTTATCTTTTGCTTTTTTCATTATTAATTTTCCTGCCATAACCAATGCTTCTTTATTTGCTATTGCAACATCTTTACCGCTGTCTATGGCAGAAAGTAAAGGTTCAAGTCCTATTGAACCTACAACCGACGATAAAACCATATCTGCAGATTTTATCGTAGCAACTTTATTTAAACCTTCTTTACCGCAAAAAACTTTTACTTTAAGTTTTTTCTCATTACACCACTTTTGTAATTTATCAGCATTTTCTTTATCAAAAACAGATACTACGGAAGGTTTAAATTTAATTATTTGTTTTTTTAAAAGGTCAATATTTGAATGTACAGAAAGGCCACAAACTTTAAATTCTTTTTTTGTTTTTGAAATAAGATCGAGAGCTTGTGTTCCTATAGAACCGGAAGAACCTAATATAGCAATATTTTTCATTTTATACCTTCATACATAATAAATTTAGAAATAAGAATGTTTACTCGGAAAACAAATCTCTTTCATCAAGAATACCTATAGGGCTTCCCTCATCGTCTACTACAGGTATATTATCAATATTCTTTTCTTGTAATACTTTTTCAGCTTCGGCAACAAGCATATCAGGAGTTAATGTTGAAGGATTTTTTGTCATAACTTCCGATATTTTTTTCTTTAACAAATTGTCGTGCAACTGAATTTGTCTCCTTAAATCTCCGTCTGTAAAAAAGCCTACAAGTTTACCGGTTTCATCTACAACACTTGTTGCTCCAACTCTTGTTCCTGTCATAACCAATAAAGCATCTTGAACCGTTGCGCTATCTTTAACTATAGGGTTTGCTTTACCTTGTCTCATTATTTCTTTAACTTTCATAGTTAATCTTTTAATTTTGTTACCGATAGCACCTAAAGGATGAAATATAGCAAAATCTTCTTTTTTAAATCCTTTTCTTTCAGATAAAACAAGAGCCAATGCATCACCTAAAGCAAGTAATGCTGTTGTGGATGATGTCGGTGCCAAATTATAAGGGCAAGCTTCTTTTTCTACTGAAGAATCTATAATAACATCACAATTTTTCCATGTAGGAGAATCTGTTTTACCGGTAATTGCTATAATTTTCAACTCCATTTTTTGCAACACAGGTAAAACCTGTTTAATTTCTTCTGTTTCACCGGAATATGATAACATAACAACAACATCCCCTTTCATTATCATACCCAAATCACCATGTAAACATTCTGCAGGATGTAAATATATTGCAGGAACACCTATAGAAGCCATTGTGGCAGCTATTTTCCTGCCTATATGGCCTGATTTTCCAAGTCCTATAACAACAACCCTTCCCGATGATTTTTCTATTAAAGAAACGGCTTTTATAAACTGATCATCCAAATGTTTTATTTGATCTTTTACGGCCTGTGCTTCCAAATTTAATGTATCTATAGCTCTTTGTATATTAATTTGTTCCATTATAATTACCTTAAACTGTGAGCATTTTTTATAAAATCTGCCATTTTATTAAAATCTTTTCTTCTTTGTAATCTTTCTATACTCGTGTCGGCTTCAACACCAAACGGTTTTGATTTTTCCATAACTTCCCCGACATTTTCAGAGGAGATGTTACCTGTTATAAAATAAGGGACAGATACCTGTTCAAGTCCGGAAAGAGCTTCAAGAGCTAGAATATCGTTACCTTGTTCATCTTTTGTTGAAATATCCAATACAAAATAATCTACATTTCCTGTGTACGGTTGTAACTTTATTACATCTGCCACACTTGTAAACTTCATATATTTAAAAACTTTTATACCTAATGATACTGCTAAAGCTTTACAAAACTCCGGAGTTTCCAAACCGTTTAACTGAACAACTTTTATTCCGGTCTTTTTAACTACTTTTGTTATCGCTTTACTGTCCTGATCAGCAAATATTCCAACAGCCAAAACAAAAGGAGGAAGTTTTTCATTAACTTCTTTTAACATTTTATCGGAAACTTTTTTAGGAGAATCTTTTATTATCTGAAACCCTAAATAATCTG
>JAEEGL015675316.1_pt1 | contig 27208 bp, 27 predicted proteins | sample 9134231 | NCBI WGS metagenome assembly JAEEGL01 (sample SAMN16246548, study PRJNA631951) | gut metagenome | biome: gut microbiome; feature: rumen; material: fiber-attached | host: Bos | place: Iran: Karaj | collected 2018-10 | reverse complement strand
GGATGGATCGACGTATTCCCCAGCGCGGGGAAATCCTCCGGCGCGTTTTCATCCGGCAGCCTGCGGGACGTGCATCCCTATGTGCTTCTGAATCACAACAATAACCTGGATAGCGCTTTTACAATCGCCCATGAGCTGGGCCACAGCATGCACTCCTTCTACAGCAACACAAACCAGCCGTCCGCCAAGAGCGATTACAGCCTGTTTGTGGCGGAAGTCGCCTCAACGTGCAACGAAGCGGTCATGCAGCGCTACCTGATGGAACGGATGACGGACCCCAAAGGCAGGGCCTATCTGCTGAACCATCTGCTGGAGCAGTTCCGGACAACGGTATTCCGCCAGACGATGTTCGCGGAGTTTGAGAAGATCAGCCACGAGATGGCGCAGCAGGGGATTCCCCTCACCAAGGAAAGCCTGTCTGAGGCGTATTTCAAGCTCAATGAAAAATACTACGGGGAGACGTGTTTTATGGATCCGGAGATCGCCAGTGAATGGATGCGGATTCCGCACTTTTACCGGGCGTTCTACGTCTATGTATACGCAACCGGCCTGTGCGCCGCGATTACGCTGAGCGACAAAATCCTGAAAGAGGGTGAACCTGCCGTACGGGATTACCGGAAGTTCCTCAGCGCCGGATGCAGCGTACCGCCGATTGAGGCGCTGAAGCTGGCCGGAATCGATATGTCCTCTCCGGAACCGGTGCGCAAAGCACTGGAAGTATTCAAAGACACAGTTCGAGAAATGAAAGAGGTGTTGGCATGATCCGCAAGGTAATGCTCGTGTTCGGTACACGTCCGGAAGCAATCAAAATGTGTCCGCTGGTGCTGGAACTGAAAAGGCGGGAAGGTATCCAGACGGTAGTATGCGTGACGGGACAGCACCGGAGTATGCTGCAGCAGGTCCTGGACGCGTTTCACGTGACGCCGGACTATGATCTCGCGATTATGAAGGAACGGCAGACGCTGTTTGATATCACGACTCATGTGCTCGACGGCATGAAGGGCGTCCTGGAAAAGGAAAAGCCGGACGTCGTGCTGGTTCACGGAGATACCACGACGACGTTCGCCACCGCGCTGACCTGTTATTATATGCAGATTCCGGTCGGACACGTCGAAGCCGGACTCCGGACATATGATGTGTTCGCTCCGTATCCCGAGGAGTTCAACCGGCAGGCCACCGGGATTGTAACCCGGTATCATTTTGCCCCGACCGCCCTCAGCAGGGAAAACCTGCTGCGGGAAGGGAAAAATCCGGATCACGTGTTTGTAACCGGCAATACCGTGATCGACGCGCTGAAGACGACCGTACGGGACGACTTTACCCATCCGGAGCTCGAGTGGGCAGCCGGCAGCCGGCTGATCCTGCTGACAGCGCACCGCCGGGAAAACCTGGGCGATCCGATGCATCACATGTTCCGGGCTATCCGCCGCGTGATCGAAGAGCATCCGGACGTCAAGGCTCTGTATCCCATCCATATGAACCCTGTCGTCCGTGAAGCAGCAGCTGCCGAGCTGGACGGATGCGACCGGATCCGGCTGATCGAACCGCTGGAAGTGCTGGAGTGCCATAACCTGATGGCCCGCTCTTATCTGATTCTTACCGACAGCGGCGGTATCCAGGAGGAAGCTCCGAGCCTCGGAAAGCCGGTGCTCGTCATGCGGGACGTGACGGAGCGCCCGGAGGGCATCGCGGCAGGCACGCTGAAGCTGGTCGGTACGGAAGAGGAAACGATCTACAGGGAATTCAGCAGGCTGCTGGACGACAGGGAAGCCTACGACGCTATGGCGCACGCGGAAAATCCCTACGGCGACGGACATGCCTGCGAGCGGATTGCGGATATTCTGACACGCGAATAAACATGGCGGAGGAACATCCATGGCCAGAGTCGGGATCTTAACATTCCTTCACAACGACAATTACGGGTCATCCCTGCAGGCGTATGCGCTGCAGCGGACGGTCCGGGATCTGGGGCATGACTGCGAGCATCTGGATTACCAGCCTGACGGGACGGAGAAGATCCGCAACCTGCTGTCAAGCGGTAACAGTATGAAACTGATCCTGGACGGCATCCGGAAACGTTCGGTCAAGGCCGGCCGGCAGGGCGCCCGGGATAAAAGCGCCGCCATTCAGGCGTTCTATCAGAAAACAATGCGGCTGAGCCGGCCCTGCCGCAATCAGGCGGAGCTGAAAGCAGCCGCGGCACATGATGATTTTCTGATCTGCGGAAGCGACCAGATCTGGAATCCGGTATGGCTGAACCCGGCGTATTTCCTGACTTTCGCGCCGGAGAACACCCGGAAGATCGCGTATGCTGCCAGCCTCGGCATCAGTACGCTGCCCGATGAAGCCAAGATCCGGAAGATCCGGAAATGGACGGAGGGGTTTGAAGCGGTCTCCATCCGGGAAAAGGAAGGCGCAGCGCTGCTGAGAAAAATGACCGGTTTGGAGCCCGAAGTCATGCCGGACCCCGTATGCCTGCTTTCCGCAGAAGAATGGACGGAAACGGCAGCGCCGGCACCGGAAGGAGAGCCGTTCCTGCTGTGCTACTTCATCGGGGAAAACCCTGTATACTGGGACAATGTCAGCCGCCTGCAGGCGGAAACGGGACTCCGGGTGCTCGTGATGCCGGTGACTGCCGAAAGCTATCAAAGCGGATACGCACTGCTGGACGGCGCCGGTCCGGAGGATTTCCTGGGCGCGGTCAGGGCTGCCGCGATGGTATGCACGGACAGCTTCCACGGCCTGGCATTCGGAACGATTTTCGGTGTCAGGACAGAACTGATCCGACGGTACCGGGAAGACGACCCGGAAAGCAAGAACAGCCGCGTGGACCATTTCAGAAGGCTGACAGCGCAGAAAGGAATGGAAGAGATCCGTCGCGAAGGGCGGGAATGGCTGAAGAACGCGCTGGAATCCGGCCCGAAACCATAAACCGGTCCGGATCATGTTGCTGCCGGGATCAAACCCCATCTATGCATGATGGGGAAGCATGGCGGAAAAGGGAACCGCTGTTACCGAGGGTGCGCAGAAAGACGGCAACGTTCAACGGATCATCTCCGGGAGCGGGGAGAATGATCTCTCCCGCCCCTGCAAAAACAAATAAAAAAGCCCGCCTGCTGCACAACAGGCGGGACTTAATTTCGCTCAGGGGCTCAGGCCTCTTCGTGAATCTTGGGAAGAGCGCGCTGCACATTGCCGCTGCGGAGGCAACGGGTGCACACGTTCATCCGGCGGGCAGCACCGTTCACCATGACACGGACGCTCTGCACATTGGGCGCCCAGATGCGATGGCTCTTGCGGTTGGAATGGCTGACGTTATTCCCGTTCAGCGTACCCTTTTCGCAGATCTGACAAAACTTACCCATGGAAATCCTCCTCCTTACTGGAGAGTGTTACACATCAAGCTTATCTAAGATATCACAACAGGAAAGAAAAAGCAAGAACAATTTTCAAAGTTTTTTGTTTACGAAACAGAACGAAGACGATATCGGCGTCGAGGCGTTTGGGGAAATTTACAGCAAAGCCGTCTCCGAATACCCGGCCAAAAAACTGAAAGCATACAAAGCTCTTTACAGCCCACGGGGCACCCGATACAGCCGAGTTCAGATGAACGGGTGATATATCCCGACCATGACAAAGCCGCCGGATCAGATGAACCGGCGGCTTCATTATCCCAGGCGAATTACCCGAAGAGCAACTGGCCGAGACGGGTGACCGGGCTCTGCATCGTGCAGTCCAGGCGCCGGACAGCCAGAACGCGCGGGATTTTTTTCATGTGCCGCGTGGCCAGATACTCTGATGTGGTCTTCCGGGCTTCCTCAGGGAGAAGATTGCCGTACAGACGGCAGAAAACCAGCGTGTGCGTATAGGTCAGCAGAATCCGGCGCTTTGCCTTCTTCCGGCCGGCAACAGCGCGGATGCCCCGGGCCAGCAAACCCATACGGCTGGCTCCGATTTCGTTGCCGGAATGCTGGCGGTAGGCAGTCAGCGCCTGATCCACGAATATGACGCGGCCGAAAGCGGCAGCGGTCAGCGCGATAAACCAGTCGTGCATGAAGAGATCCTTTGCCTGCCCGTGCTCCGCGACCAGGCGGCACAGAGGACGGTTCATGACCAGCGTACACCCGGTTACGTTATTCTGAACAAGAAGGCGCGACAGGGTGACGGCCTCAGGGTCCCATCCCTGGTGGCGGAAAAAACTATCCCCGATCGGCTTGCCGGATTCGTCAATCAGCGAGCAGTCGGAATGTACCAGCAGGGGAGTATCCGCTCCGTACCGGGCGGAGGCGTCTTTCATCGCCTGTTTCAGGACAGCGGTTTTTTCCGGTTTCCATATATCATCCTGGTCGCAGAGCAGAACGAAATCCGCATCGGCCTGACGGATCAGGGAAAGAAAATTACCGGCTGCGCCGAGATGACGTCCGGATTCGGCACCGGGGATGAACCGGGAGTCCCCGCGGAACAGTTCCGCAAGCAGACCGGGGGTTTCGTCATCCGATCCGTCATCCTGGACAAGCACAGAAAAATCAGCGTCCGACTGCGCTTTCAGGGAATCCAGCAACGCAGGAAGATGCTTTTCGCCGTTCCGGACGGCCAGGAGAATCTGCGTACTCACCAGGTGATCCCCCATTTCAGAAAGTATTTGAAAGCGGAGCGGATCTGGCGCATACGGCCTTTGAAGGTTCGCGTGTTCTCCCGGGCCCAGCGGTGCGTCACGCACATGGCGGGATGATATACAATACTGCCGAGACGTTCCTCCAGCACACGGCGGCTGAGGTCTGAATCCTCCTGGTACAGGAAGAACCGGGGATCGAAGCCGTTCAGTTTCCGGAAAATATCCGTCCGGATCAGCAGAAAACAACCGGTAGCGAATTCGACGGGGATCGGTGCGGAGACTTCCATGCCGGTAAATGTGTATTCTTCCCGCCAGCGGCGGAATATGCCGCCAAGGTTTTCAAACAGACCGCCCAGCAGGTAGTGAACCGCGATGCGCTTTTTCGGCAGGAACTGTTCCGTACCGTCCTCATTCATGACCCGGGGCGTCAGGATCGCGATATTCGGATGCGCTTCCATATAGGAGATCATCCGCTTCAGCAGGGAAGGATCAAAGGAGACATCCGGATTCATCATCAGGTGATATTTGCTGTGCAAATAAGGGAGCACCGCGTTGTTGCCCCGGCCGAAACCGACATTTTTCTTCTGGGGAAGAACGGTGATCCCGGGAAAAGTCCATTTCAGGCGGTCGGCAGTGACTTCTTCAGGAGAATTATCCACGAGGTAGACGTCAACCTCAAGATCTGCGCTCTGGATGCAGTGAAGGGCATGAAGGACTTCATCCCCGCACTTATACAGTACGAGACAGGCAGAAAGCATCGCGGGCACGAAGACGCCTCCTTTCAATACAATACCTCATCCGCCATATCGGGCGCATGGTCCGGTGCGGGCCGCGCATTTTACAAAAACCTCACACATAGCGCCGGCCGCTGTGCTGTAGTATACCATATGAGGACCGGAAAGAAAAAGTGGAAATTGATCGCCAATAATGGTATACTCAAAATACGGCAGTTTCAGCTGCCGTGAATATTATGGGAAGAAGGTTTTTAGTCTGAGTAAATTTGCGATATTTGTGGATCTTGAAAACTGCGGTGCAAAAGTGGCAACGCTGAACAGTATCCTGGAGAAGGTGAAGATCCGGGGGGATATCCTGCTCGGTAAGGTATACGGATATACGGACAAGTTCGGAGACCTGAAAGAAATCCTGCTCAGCAATACATTCACGGTGGTACCGAGCCTCCGCTACGGCATCAGCCAGAAAAACAACGCGGATATCCAGCTGGTGATTGACGCGCTGGAAGTGGCGTATAAAAACGAACTGATCGACAGCTTCTGCATCGTTTCGGGCGACAGCGACTATACGCCGCTGGTCGGACGACTGAAGAGCATGGGCAAGTTCGTACTCGGAATCAGCCGGAGTGAAGCGGCCAGCAATATTTTCATCAACGCCTGTAACGAATTCCAGTTCCTGGAAAGCGTAGGCAAACGGAATGTAGAGAAGCCCCGGAAACAGAAAGCGGCCAGCACGAGCGAGGAAACAGCGGATGAGAGCGAACTGAACAAGCTTCTGGCGACCGTGCTGGAGGAACAGAACCGGGACGAGATTTATGCCAGCGAACTGAAGGATACCCTGATCCGTCTCCGGCCGGACTTTAACGAGAAGGCCTACGGATGCGCAACGTTCTATAAACTGCTGCTGAAGCTGGCGAACAAGTTCGGTGACCTGCGGGTGCACAACGACAATTTCGACGTCATGGTCGGCCTGAATAACACCAGCGACAGCGCGGAAGCAATTCCGCAGCTGACGCGGGACAACTGGCGGGAAGCTTTTGCCGCCCAGATTCGTGCTTATAAAGAGGGCGGATTCGATCGCGTCAATCCATCCATCCTGAAAGCGGATATCATTACCGCGTATCCGGATTTCAACGAACGGGCTATCGGATTCAAACGCTTCTCGGACGTGATGAAACAGCTCGAAAAGGATGGACTGGTGGTCGTGGAAATGGACGAGCAGAAGACGATGCTGATTAAACTGCTGTGACTGAATGAGCGGCAGGAGATTCGTCACTCAGGGGTATGAATCCCGCTGAGGTGCCGTCTCCATTGGAAGATTGCGAGCTGAAGGGATACCGGACAACCGGAAAGCGTTGTTCACAACAGGAGGTTCAAAGTGAAATACCTACGGAGGGGAATATGGTATCTGGCAAGCCGCCTGCTGCTGATCTGTATTATTCTCGCCCTGATGATCGTCGTGTTTTACTACGCCATGAATGTCACGAATATTCAGATTATTCTGAAGGACGGCATGGCAGCCCGTGCAAAGTACGTAATGGGAATCGACAGCAACCTGAGCGAACTGGACAAGTATTTTTCGTCACAGTACATCAGGCAGACGGTTGAACCGAAACAGGACAAAAGCGACCAGGATCCGAACAAAAACGAACAGGCGGATCCGGTAAAACTGGCTTATAAAGGCGAATCCCCATACGCCGATTATACGATCCGGGGTATTGACCACCGACTGGATGTGGATTTTTTCTGGGTATGGCCATGGGAAGATGAAAACATCGTGATCACGATCCATGAGAAGATTCCGCGCATCGACGGCCGCGTGAAAGGGACCATCGCCAGTGAAGTGATCCGGGAAAAAGGATCAGAAGCTGTCTATCCGCCGGCGTGGGAGGAAGCGGCTTACAGGGTCACCCTGAAAAAAGACGGGACTCAATGGAAGATATCCAGGATGGAACGGATGAAATAGTTTCAGAGAAAGGAAGTTGCAGTATGCTGGAAAAGATTATCAGAAACAAAACCATTTATGCGGCGGCAAGCATTGTGATCGGCATCGTAATGATCATCAAGAGGGGCCAGATAGCCGGCGACCTGATCCGGATCGTCGGATGGCTGCTGATTGGCATGGGCGCCGCTTACGCCGCCAGCTATTTCTTCGGAGAAGACCGCGACGAGGTTCAGATCGGATACGCCATCCTTGCAGCGGCAGGCGGACTGGCGGTTGTGCTGCTGGCAAATACGATCGTGAGCCTTTTCCCGATTCTGGCCGGAATTCTCCTGATTGTAAACGGCGTCATCAATATGACCAAAGTTACCGGGGAAACGGACGCAACCACCTATTCAAAAGGCACGGCTGCCGCCGTCATCGTGCTCGGAGTACTGATCATCATATTCGGAAAGACACTGATTAGCGCGGCGACGCTGGTGATGGGTATCTGCCTGGTGCTGAACGGACTGGCGGAGCTGAATGTGATCCACCGCTTCTGGTAAACTTTTCAGTCATCCGGTTTCAGCGGACGGAACGGAATCCGCAGGCATCCAGCCAATCTAGTGAAAAGACCCGGGATATTCCCGGGCCTTTTTCAGCGCCTGTTTTTTGAATAGAGGCATCCGCAGTAATTCTGGCGGTAAAGGCTGTATTCAGCAGAGAGCTGCAGTGAACGCAGATAGCCGTTTCTTTTTTTGAAATCCGCATAAAGATACCTGACGCCAAACTGCCGGGCTGCTTCTTCACCCGCCCGGTTTACGCTGTCCGCGTTTTTGTGGGGACTTACGGAAAGCGTAGTCGTAAAGTATTCAAAGCCGTGTTTTTTTGCCTGATCCGCCGTTTCATTCAGCCGGAGCGCAAAACAGGCCAGACAGCGTTTTCCGCCTTCCGGTTCGTCCGCCATAGCCGTTGCAAACGCTTCAAATGCCCTATGGCCGTATTCGCATGGAAGCCATCCGACTTCATTTCCGAGAATTCCGAGAAGGCGCTGCTGCTCTGCACGGCGGCGCAGGTACTCCTCTTCCGGCTCGATATTGGGGTTATAATACAGGACGGTGACCTGAAAATGATCCCGGAGCCGCTCCAGCACCGCGCTTGAGCACGGGCCGCAGCAGCTGTGAAGCAGCAGCGAAGGGCGCCGTCCGTCCAGACGCATGATTTCAGCTTCCATTTCCCGGTCATAGTTCCGTCCGGGGGCCTGACGCATAGGCAAATCACACTCCGATCTGTATGGTAAAGTATTCGCCGGGGAAAGGCGATGAACCTGCATCTTTTTATTGCGCGGAGGGGGAGTTTCTGGTAAAATATATTGAAATAGTGGAAGATGATTCCACAGAGGAGAACGGAGGGTGCAGGTATGAGCAAGGTCGTTGTATTTGATCATCCGCTGATTCAGCACAAACTGAGTATTATGCGCGACAAAAATACCGGGACAAAGGAATTCCGCGAATTGCTGTCGGAAATCGCCATGCTGATGGTGTATGAGGTGACCCGGGATCTGGAGACGGAAGAGGTTGAAGTCGAAACGCCGATCACAAAGTGCAAATGCCGTGTTCTCTCCGGCAAACATCTCGGAATCGTACCGATTCTCCGGGCCGGTCTCGGCATGGTGGACGGCGTCATCAATCTGGTTCCCGCAGCCAGGGTCGGGCATATCGGTCTGTACCGGGATCCGAAGACACTGGAACCTGTTGAATATTACTGCAAGCTGCCGGAGGACAGCGAGAACCGGGAACTGCTGATCCTGGACCCGATGCTTGCCACAGGCGGAAGCGCCAGCGCGGCAATCAATTTTATCAAGCAGCGCGGATGCCATCATATGCGCCTGGTGAACCTCATTGCAGCGCCGGAAGGCATTGCGAGGATTCAGAAAGACCATCCCGACGTGGATATTTATGTTGCGGCGCTGGATGATCACCTGAACGAACATGGATACATTGTTCCCGGCTTGGGAGACGCCGGCGACCGGCTGTTCGGCACCAAATAAGGGGAATGGGTTGCGATACGGCTCCGGGAGACCGGAGCTTTCTTTTCGGTAAACTGCAGGCCGGAAAAACCTCGACTCAGAATGACACCGGGGATGGCGGTTTCATGCTGATCAGTGATTGATATTGACGGGATGGAGTATAGAGTAAGACTGGCGCCGCTGTGCGGCGTAACGGATTTCATTTTCCGAAGCATCTGCTATGGGCAGGGGTGCGAACTGGCGTATACGGAAATGATCAGCGCCATGGGATACCTCTGCGCGCCCAATCAGCAGGCCACGCAGGAACTGATGATCCGCGGGGAAAACGAACCGCGCCTGATTCTCCAGCTGTTCGGCAAGGATCCGGCCACCGTGGCGGAAGCGGCACGACGCATTGAAGCGCTGGGCATATACGACGGAATCGACCTGAACATGGGCTGTCCCGCCCGGAAGGTCGCCTGTTCGGGAGAGGGAAGCGGCCTGATGCGGACACCGGAAACCGCAGAACGCATGATGCGGGAAACTGCGAAGGCGGTCAGCCTGCCGGTATCCGTCAAAATGCGGCTCGGATGGGACAGGGAGCACATCAATGCGGTTGAGCTTGCCCGGATGGCGGAGAATGCGGGGATCCGGGAAATTACAGTGCACGGCCGGACCCGGGAAGAGCAGTACAGCGGTACGGCTGACTGGGAGACGATCGCCCGGGTAAAGGAAAGCGTCCGGATCCCCGTGATCGGAAACGGGGATATTTTTAAGGCGGAGGACGCGCTGAAAAGAATACAGGAAACCCATGTGGACGGCGTGATGATCGGACGCGGCGCACTCGGGAATCCCTGGATTTTCAGGGATATCCGGCGGATGCTGAAAGGGGAGGAACCAATCGGAATCAGCCTGCGGGAAAGACGGGACATGATTCGAACGCATTACGCCATGATGCTGGGACATTTGCCGGAGCATATTGCCGTACGCGAGATGCGGAAGCATATCGGGTGGTATATTCACGGACTGCGCGGCGCGGCAAAAATCCGGGCGGAGATCAACCGCTGCGCGTCACCGGCGGAGGTGGGGGAGATGCTGGAGCGATTCTTCGACACGCTTCAGCATGGCGGATAGGATCCTTCACTGCATCCGGAACGATGTGCGGGGAACGGATGGCAAACGGTATTTTTTCGGATAACGGTTTACTGAAGGGAAATGAGAACGGGTATGGTGAACAGAATCCGGCAGGGAATCTGCCTGATCATTGCGCTGATACTGATTCCAACGGCAGCGCCGGCCGGGACGATCGACGACCTGATCGTTCTGCTGACCCGGCCCCGGGAGCAGGCCACAGGGATTGAAATGCAGGCGGAAGCGCTGCATATCCCGGAATTGGGTGAGACACGGCTTGAATGGCTGAACCGCCTGCTGCGCCATATTACCTTCCGGCTGTCAGCAGACCGGGACACACAGGAGGAATTGATTCTGGTGGACGGCGAGCCGGCGGTCGGCTGCGTCAGCCGGACAGGAACGGACGGAACATCCTGGCAGTTCTCGTTCGATACCGGCACTGCATACAGCACCCCGGACGGAACGGACCTGCTGAGCGCACTCTCCGGTATTACTCCTGATTATTCCGGAACGGAATACTACAGTGAGATGGCGGTGCTGATGTCCGGGTTTTACCGTTTTTTTGAAGGCCTGCCCGCGGCGTTTCCGGAATATTCCACACCGGGTAAAACAAACACCGTCTATAAACCTTACGGGACCGCGGTGAAAAAATGGTCTGTTTCATTGCCGGATGATGTCCTGCAATCCGAAAAGATGATTGCCTATCTGGACGGGGAAGGGCTGGAAGCAGTGAAGGAATACCTGTCCCGCGCCGTACTGTCAGGACGCCAGCGGTTTACCCTCCTGACGGACGCCGACGACCGTCTGATGAAGGTCAATTATACCGCGAAAGCAGGACTGTCCCAGGATGATATGCGCAGCATCAACCTTGACTGGCGCTGCCTGCGCGGGGAGACAGGCTACCGGGACGCGCTGACGCTGACAACCCCCGGAACCGGCAGCCGGCGGGACAACCTGACGATTACGCAGGAAATGATCATCGATCCGGAAAAAGGGGAAACGTATAAAGGCAGTATTGAAACGGACCGGGTGGCTGACCGAGTGCGGACCCAAATCCTGCTGACATTTGAACTGAACGCTTCCGGGGGGATGGTAGCCGGCAATTTCCTGGAGAAGACAACGGTCGGAAACGCCAGGACATCCACAGAGGTAACGATTGATCTTGGGCAGAATGCACAGGATGAATACCGGGGCAGTCTTGAAATAATAAACAAATTGGGTAAAATAGAGAAAGAACACTACCGCATTCAGCTGACCGCCGGAAAGTCTGAACCGCCCCAATGGGCTGACGCTTCCGTGAAAACGCTGACGCCGGAAGACCGGAAACGGATCGCAGAAGGAGCGGCGAACGCTTTTCTGAGAGCACTGGTAACTGTTCCGGAAGAAGATCTGCAGTATATCCTGGCGGATCTGGCGGAAGGATTGTGGACTCAGATGATCCTGAAGACTGATAAATCAGAGGAGACAGAACAGCCATGAGAAAAATTCTGCCATTTATTCTGTGCCTGATAATGGTATGCACAGCTGTCGTTTCTTTCGCGGATGAAACGCTCCCCCCAAGCGAAAAAATCCAGCGCCAGATGCAGAACGACGGAAACGGCATCAAAGGAAGTTTCCGGATTGACGGCAATGCATCCGCTGAAGAGAACCCGCTGATCGCCGCTGTTCAGGGCGCGGAATTCGATATATTACGGAACGCGTCGGAAGATCGGTGGCACCTGGTTGCTTTTCAGAAGGATGAGCAGGGCCAGCAGATCAATAAAACGGAGATCTATCAGGAAACGGCAGGCCTTTTCCTTCGCAGCGATTTCCTGCCGGAACGCGTGTTTCAGATTCCCGAAGCAGGCGACCTGATTTCAAATTCCTTCAGCAGCGCGGGAAAGAATCCCTCCGTTCTCTCCGTGATGGTTTCAATTGCATCCAAAACCGGGGCGGAGAAAGCCAAATGGGAAACCGCCGTGCAGAAATACACATCCATTCTGGAAACCTGGCTGGCCGGATATGCAGTGACACCGGAACTGCAGCGCCTTGCTGACGGGACGACAAAGATGAAACTGATCTATGTCGTTCCGGCGGACGATATCCGCAACGAGATCGTGGCAATGGTGAAAACAGCAGCGGAAGATCCCGAGATGATGGCCCTGCTTGCGCCGGAAATGACGGAAGAACAGCGGGTGATCTATCTGAGCGCCGGGCTGGAATCATACTATAACGAAGCCCTGAAGAGTATCAATCTGTCCGGGGAAATGCGGTTTGAAAAGGAAGTTACCACCCTTGGAGAAATGACAGGCGCGGGTATTACGCTGCCGCTGGATCCGGCGGTGACCGGTTACCAGACGCTGGAGATAGCCGGCAGAAACGGACAGATCGGATGTACACTTACAGGCGACGCCGGAATGATCCGGCTCGTGATCCCTGAAGGACTGACCGAAGCGACAGGCCAGACCGGATTTGAAGGGACCGGTAACCTGATACGTTACAGTACCGCGGAAGATCAGAAAAACGGTAATCTTTCGTTGAATTTCAGCATCCGGAAAACATTTGAAACCTATCTGGACGATGAAACAGAGAAGATTCACGAGATTCACAATTACACGATAGCCGTATCCCGCGATACGCAGAACCTGCCTGAGGGTTTGACAGACGACGAGTTTCCTGATTTTGAACCATGTTCCGTCGAAGCGGATTTCCATTTTTCCAGCAAAGCGCCCCAGAGTTCCCCCGTCACACTGGAAAGCGTGGTTTCATATACACGGGGAGAAATGAAGATCACGCTGTCCGGCAAGATCAAGACGGCAGCCACATGGCCTTTTGTTCCATTTGCGACCGAAAATGCCGAACCTCTGAACGGAATGTCGCAGGAAGACGCCGGAACAGCGCTGGCTGAATGGATCCGGAATGCGGCAGAGCAGATTCAGCGCGCCGAATAAAGGGAGGAAAGACGGAACATGAAGCGACGACTCTCCAGTCTGCTGCTGATCCTGACGATAATCATATCCGGCTGCGTATCAGCCGAGGGAAAACATTATGAAATCGATGCACAGATTCATACAGAGGATCGTGAAATCCAGGTCGTTCTGAAGGCTTTTCCGGAGAACGAACGGGTCTGTATCATATCCTCCCTGATACCGGATCAGTGCATACAGATTCCGGGTGCCGATCCGGATCAGATGATGAATGCCCTGGCTGTGATTCTGCAAAACATGAACGGCGGCGGGAACGGTGACGCCATCCGGAATTGCCTGGCCGACTGGTTCGTTTTTATGCAGCCTGAAACCCGGACAGGGGCATTTTCCGGCGACGCCTTTGAGAAAGCGTCCACGATGCAGCATATCACCTTCTCATACGGTGATCTGATCCTGCTGTGCCGGCGAATCCGGGGAGCGCAGCAGGACCGGGGGATCTGTCCGGATATTCCGTCGGGAAAACTGCCGGAACGAAACATCCGGTTTGACCTGAAAGTTTTTGACGAAGGCAAATACGCTTCCCTCAGCGTGCTGGACGGGAAAGACACAGTGATTACCGTTTCTGCCGATCTGTCGCTGCCGGATTGCCTTACGGCGGTCGCCGGCTGCGGATACGGCGGGAAAAACTATTATATGCATATCGCGGCAGAAAAAAAAGAAGGCCGCCTGGAAGTTGAAAAATCATTGTTTGCAGACGATCTGAAAACCGGCTTTCCGGGACTGAAGGACGACAGCCTGATCTGTACCGTGAACAGCACAATTGACTGGACAGCGGATGAAATCCGGTTTTCCGCAGTCCTGACCCCGGCGGACGAACAGATGAAGCCGGTCGAAAGCTCCGGAACGATCCGTAACGCATCCGACGGCCGTGTTTTCGAAGGAGAAATCCGCTTCTCCGGATATGACGGATTCCTGGCGTCCGTCACCGCGGACCTGAGGGAGGGCGAGATCGGCGCACTGCCTGCGGAAGTGATTGAAATGAATCCGGCTGATGAAAATGAACGAATCGCCTCTGAAACAAAAATCTTTACAACCATGCTGCCGCAACTGCTTCAGATTATCAGCGCATTTCCGTTTGAATACTCCGTGAAGTTCCTGAAAGTCATGGGTTTCTGATTGCCTGAATCAGGCAGACTGCCTGGGCTGAGATGCCTTCCATCCGGCCTTCAAAGCCGAGTTTCTCCGTTGTTGTCGCTTTTACACTGACTGCATCCACAGCACAGGAGAGTGCATCGGCCACATTCTGCCGCATCAGAGAAATATAGGGCAGAAGCCTGGGCTTTTGCGCTACAATGGTAATATCCGCGTTTACAAGGCGATATCCGGACCGCTGAAGCAATTCAGCGGTTTTTTTCAGCAGCAGTACGGAAGAAATCCCGTGATACTGCGGATCCGTATCCGGAAAATGCTTTCCGATGTCTCCCAGCGCTGCTGCTCCAAGCATGGCATCCATCAGCGCATGAAGCGCGACGTCGGCGTCGCTGTGTCCGAGCAGGCCGAGTTCCCAGGGAATTTCCACTCCGCAGAGGACCAATTTCCTGTTTTCTGAAAGACGATGAACATCATAACCCGTCCCTATACGCAGGGCGGGTAAATCCTGACTGAGCATATATTCAGCAGCCATATAATCCTCCGGAGTGGTCAGTTTCAGATTCCGGACAGAACCGGGAACGGTTCGCACTTTATAGCCGGCATACTCCATGACGGACGCGTCGTCAGTAACTTCCAGGCGTTTCTCCCACGCGTCCAGTGAAGCCCGGAGCAGTTCTTCCCCGAAAAAACCCTGCGGCGTCTGAATCTCGAACAGCGAAGCACGGGGAAGGGTGCCCGTGACGCATCCTGTTTCATCGCAAAGCTTGAAAGTGCTGACAGACGGAATCGCAGGAACACCGGATCCTGAAGTTGCGCAGGAGTCTATGACGCGCCTGATCAGATCCGGACCGACCAGACAGCGTGCCGCGTCATGAACCAGCACAACATCATCAGGCATCCACGGAAAAGACTTCAATCCATTCAGAACAGACTGTTGCCGTGTGGCGCCGCCGGTGACAAACCGGACCGGAAAGGAGATGCCGGCGGCTTCCGTTTCCAGGCGCAGGCTGGGTTCATCCTCCGGACGGACACACAGGATCATCTCATCGATCAATCCGTCAAAAGCTTCCAGACTGCGGCGGATGACGGTTTTACCGTTAAGCGGAAGCAATATCTTGTTCATTCCGGCATTCATACGGGTGCCGGAACCGCCGCACGCCATAACTGCTATCGTTTTCATTCGATATTCCGCTCCGAGGCTGCCGCCTCGTCTTCACTGATGACCCGGTACATGGAAGCCGCCTGATCTTTCCGCACGGTTTCAGCAATGCTAAGCACCTGATAGCACCCAACGTGTTCACCGAAGCGGATGGATATCTGATCCCCGGGCTTTACATCCGCACCGGGCTTGGCGACTTTCTCATTCAGCATGACGCGGCCGCCGGAACAGGCTTCGTTTGCCACCGTGCGCCGCTTGATGATCCGGGAAACCTTCAGGTATTTATCCAGTCGCATAGGCCACCTCAAAAAAAACGGGCCCGCAGGAAATCTTCCTGCGGGCCTGTGACTTTATTACTTCTTGCCCTTTTTCTTGGCAGGAGTATTTACCTTATCCTTCAGCGCTTTGCCGGCCTTGAACGCAGGAGCCTTGGAAGCGGCGATTTTGATTTCAGCGCCGGTCCGCGGATTGCGCGCGGTACGGGCGGGACGATTCTTAACTTCGAAAGTGCCGAAGCCAATCAGCTGAACCTTTTCACCCTTAGCCAGAGTATCGTTGATCACTTCGACAAAGCCGTTCAGAGCTTTTTCAGCGTCTTTCTTGGAAAACTCAGCTTTCGCAGCCAGCGCGGCAACCAGTTCACTTTTGTTCATGGGATTTCCTCCTTCATTTTCATGCGGTGCATGAGTATAAAATCGTATGTCAAAGAATGAAACCTATTCAATTTCCTCTTCAACATGATTTAAGTATACTCGAAGCTGTGAGAAAGTCAAGCTTTCCGGTGCTTTTTCTGCAAAAAAACCACGTTCTTCAAGGGCTGAGAAGCATTTTTTAAACCGATCCACGGTTTTGTGAAGGACAATCTCCGCGTCAAAGCCGCTCAGATGGCAGAAATACGTACACAGAAACAGTAATTTTCCCAGGTTTCGTTTGTCCGGCGAACCGTCCGGACCGATCAGCCGGGATGCCAGATCGCGGATCAGGCCGGCCTGCTCATCGGGATCACTGCGCCAGGCAGGAAGCTGCATCGCCTTCTTGTTGACCTTGATCGCGTACTTGAGCGACGGCAGAGCCGGCGATACGTCATTCAGGCTGCCGCTGACCGTACTGCTTCCGGTTTCCGCCCTCTTTATGGATTCCCACTGATCCGCAACATCCTGAGGCGAATCAAAATGAGCGCCGCTGAATACATGAGGGTGGCGCTGGATCATTTTAGCGCAGATATGGCTGATGACGTCATCCATGGTAAATTCATCGAAAGCACTGCCGATCGAAGCATGGAATACGATCTGGAACAGCAGGTCTCCCAATTCATCCGCTATATGGTCCGGATCGCCTTCGTCCATCGCAATGACAGCTTCCCAGGCTTCTTCCACCATATAGGGCTGCAGCGATTCATGGGTCTGAATCCGGTCCCACGGGCAGCCGTCAGGTGCTCTGAGAAGCTCCATAATATCCATCAGGTCGTGCATCGTATAGCGGGAGCGATGCATAAAATCGACAGGCGGCAGGAATACTGCCGTCATGTGGTCATAGCTTTTCTGCCTGTCCAGCTCAAAGAGCGGTATCCGCCGGGGTGCACCGGACGCCCGCAGGAGCCATATGTCTGACTCGTCATCCAGACGGGAAGAAAGAAATACTTTGAGATCGCCGGCCAGCGGGGCATGATCCAGTTCCGTAACCAGTGCTGCTTCGGAAGGATCATACCGGGAAGAGAGTATTCCGGTGGCGGAAACCACGCGGACGCTCCCGGCGGACAATATTTCCCGGCAGCGGGACAGGTAAAAATCAGCATAGGAGATCCCCGGAACGACCGATATTTCCGCCGCGTTTTCCGGCCGGCGGGCATATACGCGGTCTACGCTCCGGTCTGTTACAGGATCCGGCACAGCGAAAACCGGGTGTTTTCCACCGGAAGAAAGCTGCCATACGCGGTCCGCAATTCCATCGCAAAGGCAATCGAAATCTTCCGATTCTTCATAAAGATCGTCGAGCGCGATAAAGGCGACCGACTGCTCCCGGAGCCAGGTTACCAGCGGATGACGCTCTGTCCGGAGAATCAGCGGATCCGCCGCATGAAGCTGCTCCACTGTCGCAGAATTCAGAAGAGAAGGATCGCCGGGGCCGATGGAAAGAACGGTCAGATGTATTTTTCTCACGATTTTTTCCTCCTGGACAGCGCCCGGATATCATCCTTTGTGACTGCTTTCAGCAGATATGCTGAGACACAGAAAACGAGCACTCCCGTAAACACCAGCAGGATTGTGGCAATCCGGCCGCCCGGAAGCAGGCTTTTCAGCAGGTATACCGCAACGCCCATTACCGCGGTGGCAAGGCCGGGACGAATCACCCAGTCCATCCATCTGAATTTCATTTCCGCATATTTGCATACATAAACCATGTTGACCACCATGACGATGGTGTAGCATGCGATGGATGCGTAGGGACCGCCATGAATATCGATTCCCGGTGTCCCGATCAGGAGAAAATTCAGGATAATTTTCACCAGGACACCGGCCATCATCGTATACATCGGAATCTTTTGTCTCCGAAGCCCCTGAAGGATACTGCTGGTGGCCTGTACCGCCGTGAAGAGAACAACCGTAAGAGCGGAAAAGGTCAGCAGTTCCGAAGCCAGGGCGACCCGGGCTTCCGACCAGGCATCCGCGTAAAAGAAAGCAACGATATTGCCGGAGAGAATACTCATACCGACAGAGCACGGAAAACCAATCAGGAACGCAAAACGCATACCTGTATGGCTTTCGCGCCGGACGCCCTCCATATCCTGGACGGCAAAACGGGCGGATACGCTGGGCACCAGGCTCATGGAAATGGCCAGTGCCAGGGCAGTAGGAATATTGATCAGGCGGATGACAGCGCCTTCAAAAGTTCCGAAAGCCTGCTTTGCCGCATCCAGGGTCAGCCCTGCGACCATCATCCGTTTTACCATCATGACGGAATCAATAAATCCGGAAAGCGGAATAATGCAGGCGCTGACGGTAATCGGAACAGAAATCAGAACCAGCCGGCGGAGGAGTTCCCTGCTGCTCCAGGGGGCTTCGCCCGGCTCCTGGGGCAGGGAATCAAACTCCTTTTTTCTGATGTAATACCGGATAATCATATAGCCCATGGCGAGCACTTCAGCCAGCGTAATCCCGAAAAGCGCGCCGGCCGCGGCGTATTCCAGGTTATGGTATACGTGCACGCCGATATAGGCCATGGGAAGCGATAACAGCACTTTACCGACCTGCTCGATCAGCTGGGATACCGCGGTGGGCACCATATTCTGCTGTCCCTGGACGAAGCCCCGGAAAGCGGATAATACGCAGACGATCATGACGCAGGGAGCAATGGCATAGAAACCGAGAGAGGTTTCGGAAACACCGACGCTGCCGACCAGCATCCGGTTGAGCAGGATCATGATCAGCGAGAAAAAGCAGCCGACAGCGGACAGAATCTTCAGCGCGATGAGAAAAGTGTTTTTTGCGTTGCGGCTGTCACCCCGGGCCAGGAAGCCGGCGACCATCCGGGAAACAGCAACCGGGAGGCCGGCGCTGGAGACCGTCAGGAGAAGGGTATAGGTCGGGTAGACCATGAAGAAAATATCGGCTACGTCACCGCCCCGGATATCCCCGCCGCTGATCATATTGAGCGGAATGGAAAACAGCAGGCCGATGACTTTGCAGATGATGCCGGCTATGCCGAGAATTGATATTCCCCTGGCGACGGATTTCGCCTTTTCAGACATCCATAATCACATCCTTCAATATTTCCGCCAGGCGGACCGGGTAAAGAGGATGAACATCGGCAGCAGTTCCAGCCGGCCGAAAAGCATCAGGAAAGAGCAGACCACTTTGCCGAAGACGCCGAAGCCCGCGAAGTTCTCCACGGGGCCGACGCCGCCGAGCCCGGGACCGACATTGCTGACGCAGGTCAGGGAAGCGGTCAGGTTGGTCAGCGCGTCAAATTTTCCGTCCAGCGCCAGCAGGAAACCACCCAGCAGCACCAGCGCCACATACATCAGGGCAAACTGGGCGACCTGGCTGACAATGCTTTCATCCACGGCTTTCCCGTCCAGGCGGATGACGTCCATCTTTTTGGGATGCCCGGTGGCAAGGATATTGCGCCGGGACATCTTGGCAACCATGTTGATCCGTACGACTTTGATGCCGCCCGCCGTTGAACCGGCGCAGGAGCCGATAAACATGGTGATAATAATCAGCATATGCGACACAGCCGGCCATTGGTTGAAATCGGCTGTCACAAAGCCGGTGGTGGACGAGATGGAGCAGACCTGGAACAGGCCGTACCGGAGAGAGGTGAAGAAGTTGCCGTAATAGGAAAGGTTGAAGACGGAAATCAAAAGAATGAAAGCGACGATATAGCAGAAGTACCAGCGGAACTCCTCGTCCTTATAGAACGCTTTCAGCTTCTCGCCGATCAGCGCCTTGTAATATAAAGCGAAGTTGACGCCGAACATGAACATAAAAACAGAAATGACGATTTCCGCCGCAAGATTGTTGAAATGGGCGATGCTCTCGCCGTAGCAGCTGAACCCGCCGGTGCCGGCGGTGGCCATGGTATGAACAATCGACTCATACGGCGTCAGGCCGCAGATCATGAGCACCACAAATTCGATCAGGGACAGGAGAATATAAAGTTTATACAGGATTTTCGCTGTTTTCCCCGTCTGGGGAACGATTTTGCTCAGGGAAGGACCCGGGCTTTCCGCCTTGACCAGATGCGCGGTCCGGCCGGTCAGTTTCGGGAGCAGCGCCAGCGTCAGCACCAGAACGCCCATACCGCCGACCCAATGGGTGGTGGCGCGCCAGAGCATGACGCCATGGGGAAAGTTCTCGAAATTGGTAACGACAGAGGCGCCGGTCGTCGTGAAACCGGAAACAGCCTCGAAGAAAGCGTACTCAAAACGGGGAAGGAAACCGGAAAACATAAACGGCAGCGCGCCGCAGATACTCATCAGGATCCATCCGAGGGCGGTAATGATAAAGCCTTCCTTCAGACGCAGGTGATCCTTCGGATCGGGCCTCGGCAGCAAAAGCATCGCGAGGCCGACCGGAGCGACCAGCAGAATGCTGTACGCCATCGCACGGGTGTCGCCGTCCTGATGGACCAGCGAAACGAGCAGGGCAGGGATCATGGCAGCCGCTTCCACCAGCAGAATCGCGCCGAGAACGCGGATAATCAGCTTCCGATTCATCTGTACAATACCTCATTCAGATCGGAAATACCGGAATCGCGGGAGATGATCACGACGTGATCCCCTTCCTCAATATGATCCTTACCAAAGGGAACGATGATCTTTCCCTGGTGGACGATAACAGAAACCAGCGAACCTTTCCGCATGGACAGATCCTTCAGCGGAATGCCGATATAGGCATCTCCCTTCCGGGCGATAAATTCGATCGCCTCCGCTTTTCCGTCCGCCAGGCGGTAAAGCCGTTCGATCCGGGTGCCGTTGCTGTTTTCGCGGGCACGGGCATAACGCAGGATGGTTGAACTGGTAATCGTCTGCGGGCTGATGACGGAATCCAGCCCGAGATCGTTCAGGATTTCCATATAAGTCGTACGGCTGTTTTTCGCGATGATCTTAGGTACGCCGCAGCGGGCCGCATACATGGCGGTCATCAGGTTTTCCTCGTCCCGGTTGCTGAGGGTGACAAAAGCGTCCATCTGGGACAGCCCCTGTTCTTCCAGCAGATCCTGGTCGGTTCCGTCGCCCAGGATGACGTCGACCTTCGGCAGCTGCTCGCTGAGCAGGCGCGCTTTCTGGGGATCGATTTCGAACAGCGTCACATGAATCCCCATGGGGACGATCAGACGGGAAAGATAATAGGAAATGCGGCCGCCGCCCAGCAGCATCACGCTGCGGATTTTCTGCTTGTTGCGGCCGAGAAAACGGAAGTATTCCGTAATGTTCAGCATATCGCCGGAAACGAACACTTTATCGCCGGGCAGAATCATGAAGTCACCGCCGGGGATCGACACCGTACCGTTCCGTTCCACCATGGCATACAGAATCCGGGGAAGGCCGGGGACTTTGGACGGCAGGTCCTTCATGGCGATTCCGATGATGGGATCCGTTTCCTGGGCCCGGAATTCCACCATTTCAACCTGACCCTTGGCAAAGGATTCGATACTCCCGGCAAAGGGGTAGCGAAGCAGGCGGCTGATTTCCAGCGCGGTTGCCCGCTCCGGGTTAATGGCGACATCGATGCCGAGCTCGTTCTGGAGCAGCATCTGGCTTTCGTTGAATTCCGGATCCCGGATCCGGGCAATGGTATATTGAGCGCCGAGACGCTTGGCGATCAGGCAGGCAAGCATGTTGCTTTCGTCGCTCTCGGTGGACGCGATCACGATATTCGCCTTGTCCACACCCGCTTCAAGCAGCGTTTTCGCGTTGGCGCCGTTACCCTTCAGGCAGATCACGTCCAGCGAACCGGAACAGCGGTCAATCACGTCACTGCTTTTATCGATCACCGTCACGTCGTGCTCTTCGGACGTCAGGTGCTCCGCGAGCGTATATCCGACCTTGCCGGCCCCGATGACAATAATCCGCATGGGATCCTCCTCCACAAAAAACGAATCAAATTATTTTACCACTATTAAGGAAAGAATAAAAGATCAAAAATCCGGGGAAAAGAGGTTGCGCCGGCGCGGCACGGACAGTATAATGATTCTATAAAACGAAAGGCAGGAAAGCAAAATGAAGAAAATTCTCGCGGTCCTCTGCGCACTCGCGCTGATGCTGTCGCTGGCGGCCTCCTGTATGGCGGAAGCGGCGGAAACCATTGAAGCGATTACCGTTCCCGTCATCGAGAATATGAAACAGTTCGACATTCCTCAAAACGAAGCCCTCCTTTTCGTCCGGGAAATGAAAGCGGGCTGGAACCTGGGCAACACCTTCGACGCATACGACGACGAAGGCTGGTTTACCGATCCCGAACCAATGATGGAAACGGCCTGGCACAGCATGAGGACCAAGCGGGAACTTATGACGAACCTGAAGGAAGCCGGGTTCAATACGATCCGGATCCCGGTAAGCTGGCACAACCATGTGGACGAAAACCACAAGATCCATCCCGACTGGCTGGCCCGGGTGAAGGAAGTCGTGGGCTGGGCCGTGGATGAGGGCCTTTATGTGATCGTCAACGTCCATCACGACAACAGCATGAAATACTTCTATCCGGATTCCGAGCATTATGAGCAGTCCGCCGCCTACCTGGGTGCTGTCTGGCAGCAGATGGCGGACGCCTTCGCGGAGTTTGACGAGCATGTGATTCTTGAATCCATGAACGAACCCCGGCTGGTGGGTACCAACTATGAATGGAATTTCGTTGCGGGCGCGGAGGCATGCCAGGACGCGGCGGAATGCATCAACAGGCTGAATCAGCTCTTCGTGGACACTGTCCGCGCCACCGGCGGCAACAACGCCACCCGATACCTGATGATTCCCGGATACTGCGCAGCGCCTTCCGGCGTAACAAACCAGTATTTCCGGATGCCTGAGGATACCGCGGACAACCGGATTATCCTCGAAGTCCACGCGTACACACCGTATGATTTCGCACTGAACAAAGGCGGCTACAGCAATTTCAGCCTGGATAACAGGAAAAGGCTGTCCGAAGTGGCCGGATTCATGAACAAGCTTTATGAGAAGTATGTTTCCCAGGGAATCCCGGTAGTCATCGATGAATACGGCGCCCTGGACAAAGGCAACCTGCAGGACCGGGTGAATTTTGTCGCCTACTATATCTGTGCCGCCAGCGCCAGGGGCATTACATGCTGCTGGTGGGACAACGGCGCCTTCGGCGGGAACGGGGAAATCTTCGGTATCATCAACCGTTCGACCGGCCAGTGGAAGTATCCGGAAATCGTCGAAGCCATCATGGCCAACTGTACTTTCAACCGCTGAAAAAATAATCCGGCGGATAAAATCAGGGATTGAAAAAACCGGATGGAAAGCGCATAATGATAAAGGTATTTTGACCCAGGACAGGAGTGACCGGTATGGAAACAGGAGTTGTCGTTGCACTTGCCGCGGTGCTATTCATCGCAATTTTCGCAGTCATTATCTGTGTTGTTTCCGCAGCCAGCAGCGTCAGCGGAATCAAGCATACCAATGATGAAGACACGGATTCGTGACGACCGCGGATCACAGAGCAAAGCATTTCCCCCGGGATTCCGGGGGTTTTTTTATGAAATTTTTTACGTTTCCGGAAGGAAATCCGGAGCCGCTCCGTTTATCATACAGAAACTGCTGATACGCAAGGTAAGGGAGGAAGCCTTAATGATTATGAATTTTGAAAAAAGGCATTTCATCGCCATCGCGGCTGTTGCGATTGCACTGGCGCTCTTCAGCTTGATTCTTCCGATCGGGAGCTGATGCAACGGCCCGGATCGATCATCCGGCCGATGTCATATATATTTTTCCCGGAGCCGGACAACCCGAAGGATTCTGTTCCGACAGGCTGTCCGGCTCTCTTTTTCCGCCGCTTCCCGGCAGCATTACCGGCAGGAAAAGGGAACGGCAGGGAAGAATTATGTATCAGCACAATTCGGAGGGAATCATGATGATCAAAGTCGCTTTTTTTGACACCAAAGCCTATGATAAACCGTCTTTCGAACAGTATGGCGGCAAGCATGGCGTTGAATTCCGGTATCTGGAAACAAAACTGAACGCGGATACCGTTGAACTGGCAAAAGGCTGTGACGCCGTCTGCGTGTTTGTCAACGACGAAGTCGGTGCGGATGTGATCGGCAAGCTCCATGAATACGGAGTGAAGCTGATTGCGCTGCGTTCCGCCGGATATAACAATGTGGATGTGCGCGCGGCTTTCGGAAAAGTGCATGTGGTACATGTTCCGGCATATTCCCCCTACGCGGTGGCGGAGCACGCGATTGCCCTGCTGCTGACATCCGTACGTCGTATCCACAAGGCATACAACCGGACGAGGGAATTCAATTTTTCCCTGAGCGGACTGACGGGATTTGATTTCCACGGCAAAACGGTGGGCGTAATCGGCACCGGAAAGATCGGACGGATTTTTATTGATATCTGCCGCGGATTTGGCATGAATGTGATCGCCTATGACCTTTTTCCCGCCAAAGACAGCGGCATTGAGTATGTTGCGCTGGATGAACTGTTTGAGAGAAGCGATATTATTTCCCTGCACTGCCCGCTGACGGACGAGACCCGGCATATGATTGATTCCGATGCGATCGCCAAAATGAAAAAAGGCGTCGTGATCGTCAATACCTCCCGCGGCGCGCTGATCGACGCGGAAGCACTGCTGGAAGGCATTAAGGCCCGGAAGATCGGCGCGGCCTGCCTGGATGTTTACGAGGAAGAGGCAGACGTATTCTTTGAGGACCGTTCCGGCCATATCCTGAACGATGACCTGCTGTCCCTCCTGATTTCCATGCCCAATGTTATCGTCACGTCCCACCAGGCTTTCCTGACAGAGGAGGCGCTGAACAATATTGCCGAAACTACCGTGAAGAATATCCTGTCCTGCTTTGAAAAAGACGGCATGTGCGACAATGAACTATGCTATCACTGCGGAAAGATCGAACAATGCAAACAGCACCGGACGCAGAAGTGCTTCTGAAAAGATCCGGCCCGGATGTCCGGAAGGCGATTTTTTTGCTTGACAACAGCATACCGTTTTCGTATAATCATGCCGTTGCCTTTAGGGGCATGGTGTAATGGTAACACGTGGGTCTCCAAAACCTTTGTTGAGGGTTCGAATCCTTCTGCCCCTGCTGACATCAAAAGCCCTGCAGATTCAACGTCTGCAGGGCTTTTCTTTCCCTTCATGCCAGGGACGTTTTTTTCAACCCTGTATCCCGGGACTTTGCGATCATGGACTTTTCCCCTTAACCACCGAACATCCATTCGGCGGCTTTGACGATATATTCCGACCAAAAATTCATATCATGGATTCCCTTGCCCTCATGATATTCATGCGGGATGCCCTCGTTTTCCAGAAAACGGTGCATGGCACGGTTGTTTTCGATCAGGAAATCCTCCGTGCCGCAGGCCATATAGACTTCCGGGATTTTCGCCCCGGCGGTTTTCAGCCTGTGCGCAAGAACTTCGGGATTGACATCGCGTTCGGCGGCGGTTGACAGATCCCCGAAGCATTCCCGGTAGTACTCGTAATTGGCGACATTGTTGCCGCCGCCCGGCTTGATGTCTTTCAGTTCATGGACGATCAGGGCGGAGGAGAGGGCGGCAATCTTGCCGAAACGGTCCGGATAAGCCAGTCCGGTATGAAGCGCGCCGAAACCGCCCATCGACAGGCCGGCAATACAGGTATCATCCGGTCCCTGCGCCAGACGGAAAGTTTTGCGGACATAATCCACAAGCTCTTCGCCGACCAGCGTCTGGTATTTGCGGCCGGTGGCCTCGCCGTCCAGATAGAAAGAATTTTCGGCGGTGGGCATAACGATCGCGAAATTGTATTTTTCAGCGACTCCGGGAGGAACCCAGTTGCCGGCTTTTCCGGTATATCCATGGAGCAGGAAAAGGGTTTTCATTGGGCGGGACTGAGCTTCATTCTTCTCCCAGGGGATACCGGCCGGCGGCTCCTCGGGGATCATCATTTCGAAGTTCGCCGTGCGATGCAGGGCATTGGAGAAGTACTCGATACGCAAGTAGGCCATTTTTGATTCCTTTCGTTTAACAGAAATCAGGTTTCAGGTCTCAGGCATGAGGAGATATACGCGGTCAGCAGCGGGAAAAGAGAATTCATCGGTTGACCAGGTCATACATCATAATCCCGGCGGCAACGGCGGCATTCAGGGATTCCGCTCCGCCGACCATCGGAAGGCGGAAACGATGGGTCGCAACCACTTTCACTTCATCGGTAATACCGTTTCCCTCATTGCCGACGACGAGGATAAGGGGATCGGGGACCGGTTCTCGCCCGTAGAACGGCGCTCCGTCAAGCTGGGAGGAAACGACAGAAAAACCACTGCTTCTATAGCCCGAAAGAGCGGCCGGCAGTGAATCAGGGAACGAAAGAGCAACGCGGAAAATACTGCCCATCGTGGCACGAACGACTTTCGGGGAGAAAACGTCCACACAATCGGGCGAGAGGATAACACCTTTGAAACCGGCGGCGTCCGCCGTCCGAATGATGGTGCCCATATTACCGGGGTCCTGGATGCCGTCCAGCGCGAGGAAAAAACCGGAGCCGGCAGCGAAACCATCCTCAGCCCGGCGGACCGGAAGCCGTATAACCGCGGCGATTCCCTGGGGCGATTTGGTTTCGCAGACGGACGCAAACACATGTTCCGGAAGCTGAACCACCGGGACAGACGAATCCGGCAGCACCGGGACAGGTTCACCTTCGCGGAGAAGGACGGCCGCAACCGGGAATGATGAAGCAAGCGCCTCGCCAACCATTTTGGCGCCTTCCACCAGGAAGGCGTTTTCACGGTCCCGGCCTTTTTTATCCTTCAGGGAGCGCCAGGCAAGCACCTTCGGATTCCGGACGGAAGTAATCAGTTCGATGAGCGTCACCTTCTTTAACAGCGGTCAGAGAACAGCGTAAGAATGT